>Ga0233441_1000086_pt1 | contig 130441 bp, 140 predicted proteins | sample SI_123_September_4_FD_182781 | JGI IMG/M metagenome (GOLD analysis project Ga0233441, IMG submission 182781) | Seawater microbial communities from Saanich Inlet, British Columbia, Canada - SI_123_September2016_135_MG | ecosystem: Environmental > Aquatic > Marine > Inlet | place: Canada...
ATTGTTTACTTAATTTTATTGTATAAATCACTTTAAAACAATGTTAATAACTATTTAGAATGAGAAATTCGATATTCCTTGATAAACTGGAATAATTATAGATACCATTAATATCCCTATCAGTCCTGCCAAAACAACTATTAAGATTGGCTCTATAATAGACACTACTGAATCTATCTTTCTATTAACCTCGTCGTTGTAGAACGATGCTACATTTTCTAATGTAACATCAAGCGCTCCCGCTCTTTCTCCTACTCTAATCATTTGTGTGACTAATCCAGGCATTAGCTTTGGATATTTAGATAATATAGAACTCATAGGCTCTCCTCGCCTAACGCCTTCGTGCGTTTCTTTGGTAATGTTTTTATAAACAGCGTTCGAAATAGCTCCACTAGCAATATCGAGAGCTTGCGTAATCGGTAATCCCGATAATATTAGGGTTGATAAATTTTCTGTGAACCTAGCGATCTGCGTGTGCTTAACGAGACTACCCACAATCGGTAGTTTAACAGATATTCTACCAAAAACTTCCTTTCCTTCGACTGTTGAAAAATATTTCCACAATCCTCCAATAACTAAGACAGTAAAAATCATATGTGCCCACCACCATTTTCTAAATCCTAATCCTAGCGATAACACGATCCTAGTCAGTGTAGGTATTTCTAGATTCAAAGATGTTAATGTTTCTTCAAAGGTTGGGAGAACTAAAAATATTCCTAAAAATCCGATTGCTAAGAAGACTACCAACACTAAAGCTGGATAGGCCATTCCGCTTTTTACTTTATTAATAAGCTTATATTCTCTTTCAAGATGCGTAGCCAAGTAATTTAAGCTATCTGATAATTTACCTGATGCTTCTCCAGATTTAACAATATTAATAAATAAGTTATTAAAAATCTTTGGATATTTAGCTAAGGCCTCAGAAAAATACGTTCCTCCTTCCACGTCTTTTGATATCGCAATAAGTTGTTCTTGGAATTTAGGTTTCGTCATCTGTATAACTATGCCCTCTAGAGATTCTACTAATCCAACTCCTGACTTAAGCATTATTGATAGCTGTCGAGAAAAAATCATGACATCTTTTCTATTTGCTCTCTGGAGAAACTCTAAATCTCGCAAATATATCGCTTGCCGCTCGGCCTTATCAATACGAGTCACAAAAAGGCTCTCTCTTTGCAATATAGAGATTGCTTCTTGTTTAGACGGGGCATCAATAACTCCAGCCTGTAATAGCCCGTCCTGTGTCCTTGTTTGATATTTAAATTCCATTATCTTAGTATTGTTTTAAGTCCTTCTGTATTTAATGAATATTTTAACGCTATATCTTTTTTTATCTCCTTATCTTTAACTAACTTAGCCAATGATTTATTTAAGGTTATCATCCCCTGGTCCATAGATGTTTCAATGACTGATGACATTTCATGAATTTTATTATCTCTAATTAAATGAGATATAGCTGCATTGTTAAATATTATTTCACATGCGGGAATAGTACCCCCTTTTATACATGGTATCAGTCTTTGTGAAACTATGCCAAGTAATGAGGCTGCTAATTGGGCTCTTATTTGCTTCTGTTGGGCTCCTTCAAAGCTATCTACTATTCTATGTATTGTTTGTGCTGCAGAGTTTGTGTGTAGTGTAGCAAATACTAAATGGCCAGTTTCAGCAGCAGTAATCGCTGTTGCAATAGTCTCAGCGTCTCTCATTTCTCCAACCATTATAACATTAGGATCCTGCCTAAATGTTGCTCTTAAGGCTTTATCAAAGGTCTGAGTATCTAATAACACCTCTCTTTGATCAATCACTGATTTGTCATTAGCAAACACATACTCTATAGGATCTTCTATAGTAATAATATGTTCTTGTCTTGTATGATTTATTTCATCTATCAATGCTGCGAGTGTAGTGGATTTTCCATGTCCTGATGGGCCAGTAACTAGTACGAATCCTTGATGAGCCTGACAAAATAAATTTAGTACAGGCGGTAAATTAAGATTCTCTAATGACATTATCTTTTGGGGAATAAAACGGATTGCACAGCTTACTTTTCCTAATTGAAAATATGCATTACACCGAAATCTTCCCGTAGTCTTTAATCCATAAGAAAAATCTATATCTCTCTCTGCATTAAATTTAGAATATTGTTCTGTCGTGAGTATTTCCTGTAGTATCGCTAAAATTTCTTCTTGTTTTAAAATATCTCCTTCGATTTCTTTCAATACACTATCTATTCGTAGTATTGGTTTTCTGCCTGCACCTAAATGCAAATCAGAGGCATTATTTTTCACAGCCAGCATTAACAGATTATCAAATTGTTTTTTGTAATCCTTACTAGCCATTGTTAGAGGTAACTCTTAATATTTCTTCTATAGATGTAATTCCCTTGACAACCTTAAGCATTCCGTCTTGCCTCATGTTCACCATCCCTTGTCTTTTAGCCTCTACTAAAACATTTTTCTCGGTTAATCCAGACAATATAATGTCCCCAAGCTCTGGGGTCATTTCCAATATTTCGAAAACACCAATTCTTCCTGAATATCCCGTGCCTCCACATTTAGAACATCCGCCTGGTTCATATATAGAAAAATTCATGTCGATCTTAGGAACTCCGGGCATAGTTCTCAATTCGTCTAATATTAATTTCTTAATTTTATCAGGAGGAGTAATCTCTTTTTTACATTCGCCACACAATTTTCTAACAAGCCTCTGGGCAATCATGATATTAATACTTGATGGTATTAAAAATGATCTTACCCCTAAGTCAATAAGTCGGGGAATAACTCCTAAGGCATTATTAGTGTGGATAGTAGATAATACTATATGACCCGTTAAAGAGGCGTGTGTAGCCAATTCTGCGGCTTCAGCGTCCCTAATCTCACCAACCATAATAACGTCTGGATCCTGTCTTAAAACATGTCTTAGTCCATCAGCAAAACTATAGCCTATTTCGGGTTTAATCTGCGATTGACTAACTCCTTCAATAAAGTATTCTACTGGATCTTCTAACGTCACTATATTAACCCCATCTTTATTAATGCTATCTAGGGTTACGTAAAGACTAGTAGTCTTACCGGAACCGGTAGGACCGGTGGATAAAATCATCCCATAGGGCTTTTTAATCGCTTCTTTTATTATAGTCAGATTTCTGCCTGTTAATCCAAGTTCTTGGAAATCGCCAAGTTTCTGGTTAGGATTTAAAACTCTCATTACCACTTTCTCTCCTAGAGTGGTAGGAAATGTAGAAACTCTAAAATCAATAATCTGTCCACCCATACCAACGGAGAATCTTCCGTCTTGAGGGATTCTAGTTTCATCTATTTTAAGCTTTGAAATAATTTTAATACGAGCAACTATAGAATTATGAATCTCTTGGGGTAATAATAAGCTGGGATGTAATATACCATCCAATCGAAATCTAACTCTAGTTTGAGTTTTTAGAGGTTCAATGTGAATATCAGAAGCGCCCCCTTCTACTGCATGCCTTAAAATAACAGCTACAGTCTTGCTGATAGGGGCTTCTCCTCCTTTTTCTATTAGAGCAGGAGTTCCATCTTTTTGGTCAGGCCTTAACTGAATCTCTAGCTCTCTTAGCGCACTCTTAACTTCTTTTCCTAGCGTTTGATATTGTTTTAAAATTATTTTAAATACTGAAGGAGAAATAAGAGATACTCTATAAGTAAAGCCTTTTTGTCTAGCTAAAAAGTTTAGTGCTTCCTGGGCTTTTAAGTCTCCCGGATAAACCATAGCAACCTCAAGATTATTGTCTTTCTTGATAATAGGAACCATCTGATAATGTTCTACAGAATCTTGAGGAATGGATTCTAAAACATCTGGCTCTATTCTTTCGGGTGCCTCTTTAATGAAACTAATATTCAACTCCTTAGCTTTTTGCTCAAAAAGATCTAATTCAGCAATTAGATGTTTGTCTAGTAATAATTCTTCTACCTTCACTCCAACTTTCTTGGCTTCTTTTTCTATCTCTTCAGCCAGAACCTTACTTACGAGACCTGCTTTGATTAATCTGTTGAGTAATGCCATATTAATAAGAGAACCACCTTTCAGTGGAGCTAATAAATTTTACAAAAATGTTTTCACTTATTCTTCCTCTGCCTCTTCCGGCTCTTTGGGTTCGAACGGATTATCTCGACCATAACCTTCTGTGGTGGGTATAATTGGACTAAATACTTCTAACTCATCTAAAAATTTTGTTTCTATAGCAGAGAAATCAATCTTTATGCCCTCTTGTTTTTCAACTACACTCTCCTCAATAATATCATCAAACCCTTTTAGAGAGATCCTTCGAAATACAAACCATGAAAATAAACTCATCACAACAATAAAAAGGAATGTAATTATATACATGGTATTCTTTTTAGGATTTTGGAAAAGGATTGCCATATTATTGTTTGTAAGAGTGTATCTTTAAATATAATTTAAATTCTATTGGAAGGCCGGCCTCATGCCCTGCGGAAAATTCTATTTGATTAATGTCTATTATTCTGGAACTCTTTTCAACATCATTTATAAAATTTATAAAGGAATAATATGAACCGCTAAAACTAATGCTCATTATATAGTCCTCAACTCTGCTTTCAGTGGCGGTATTTTTATCTAACCAAATTATTTGTTCAAGATTAACTCCATTACGTTCCGCAGATTCGTCTAAAAAATCTAACAGGGAGGCGGCATCTGGACCTAACGGTAGTGCATTCTCAATTTTTGCAACAATCTCATCATTCTCGATTAATTTAGCTTCTGTTGCTTTTAGTTGAGCTAAAAAATCATTTTGGTTTTCAATCTGAGCTCTTATTCCAGCAATATCAGTTTTCTTTTCTACAAATTTGATAAGCGTAGGAACTAATAAAATACCCCCTATCAACAATGTTACAGTTACGCTTATTAAAATTATGGTAGTTGAATATTTCATTTAACTAGTTCAATTTCAAAACTAAAATCTATATTACCCTCAGAATTAAGACTCACTCTATTAAGTTTTATATTTGTTATAAAGTTATCATTATCCAAAACAGCCATTTGTGCACCAAGACTATTATAATCTAATGCTGATCCAGACAATTCTAACGTTTTAGAATTTTGATTAAATGTTAAATCTGTGAAATAAACATCGGGGTGAATATTGGCCTCTATAAAATCAAACACCACTGACGTTAATAGTCTTTTCTCTAATATTTTAAATAAATCTTCTGATCTTTCTTTAAATAATTTAATTCTAGTCTCTAGGGCCTTATCTGATTCCTTCTCTGCTGCCCTTAACTCATCTGACACTACCTTATAAGTTTCTTCTGCTATGGTGAATTGATGCTCAAACCAAAAATACAATCCAATAACCACTACCACTAAAATTAAACTAAACCACGGAACAATCCTTCTAAAAGAATCTCCTGGAGCTCTTGTTGTTTTTGGTATTACTTGAACCATACTATAATCCTCGTTGTGCCATTCCTACTGCAATAGTAAAACTTGGCGACAACCTCTTTAATGCTGTTTCTAATGTAGGATGATAATTAATATCTAAAAATGGATTTGCAATTTCCATTGGTATATCGAGGGAGTCATGAAAATAATCTATGAAGCCAGGAAGAATAGCTCCGCCTCCACTTAGAATAATTTTTCCGACTCTCTCTTTGTCTTGTAAATAAATCTCGTCAAAGATGCTTTTCGTTTTCTCGACGATAGCACTGGCTAACGGCTTAACTAAATTCTGTAAAGACTTATGTTCTGGAGTAATTCCGTACATTCTCTTAATGATTTCTGCTTTCTTAATATCTACGCTTAACGCTTCAGATAATACTCTATTAAAATCTTCTCCTGAGATGTCAAAGCTATGTGATATTTTTAATATTCCTTGAGATACAATATTAATAGTTGTACTCCTTTCTCCGATATCTATCAGGCAAACAACTCCTGTCTTGTCCTGATACTTTACTAATGATCTCATGACTGCGAATACTTCTGCCTCTAGGGCTTGTATCTTTAAGCCAGCAGCCTGAGCAACTCTTTGATATTGTTCAATAACATCATTAGGGACAGCTACCAGTAAAACTCTCAACGGGATCTTGCCATCTTTAGATGGTCCTCCTTTTATCAGTTGCCAATCTAATACAACATCAGATATTGGCAAAGGTATTCTTCTAGGGGCCTCGTATTTAACAGCTTCTGGAATTTCATTCTCTGGCATTTGAGGTAACTCGAAACTTGTAAAGAAAGACGCGAAATCGGGAATAGAAAAATATGCTTGCTTAGTTTTTATTTGTGCTTCCTTAAGAATAGAATTAATGGCCTGACTAATTTTAGGCTCATCAATTGATAGACTACCTTTTTCTCGCACCCTAATATCTCTTCCGTGAAAATAATCCGCACCTAACACACCGTAGTTCGTTAGGTTAATATTTTTTCCTTTTTCCAATTCTATTATCTTAATAGATGAGGTTCCTATATCTACCCCAATACTTGTTTTACTAAATATTCCCATTGTGCCCTAATTATACACTTTGTCTTGATGTTTTTCCATTGTATTCTTAAAGAATAATGTGGAAAACTATTAAAGATTGTATTTGGCCTAAGAAATGCATAAATTGTAATAAGATGGGCACCTACCTGTGTGAAGACTGCGGGGCTACAATAGCGCTTATTAAAAAGCCTGAGTATTTTGAATTTGACGAACTAAAAAGACTCTATGTTGCCGTCGGGTATGATGATAAATTAGTCCAAAGCTTAATTGCCCTGTATAAAAACTATAAAGATGTTGCTGAAGACCTAGCTAATATTATAATTTCCCATTTTAAATTATTAGACAAGGAAATAAATTTAAAAGATTTTGTAATCTATCCTTTAGATTTAGAAATTGCAAAATATGTTTCCAAAGAATTTAAAATTCCCATTAGGGAATCTGGAAACAACGTTTTAATTGTCGGATGTGCATTTGAAAGCGAAAGATTTTTCGAAATTGCTAAGAAATTAGACGCTGAGAAAGTATGGGGAGTAGTAGTTAAATAAATCTTGGCGGAGAGGGCGAGATTCGAACTCGCAAGTCCAAAAAGGACGGCAGTTTTCAAGACTGCTGGAATAGCCGTTATCCGACCTCTCCATGTATACTATTTATTTTTCCATCCAATCTACTCTAGTTCCTCCTCTTCGAGCATTCTCCTCGGTAAAGCCATTTGGATATCTCTTTTTAAGTTTATCAACGTTCTCTTTTAACACATCATTCATATCCCAATCATAGTAGTTGCAGATCATGGCGATGTACCACATAATGTCTCCTAAATTTTCTCTAATCCCCTGAACCTGATCTTCTCCTTGAGAATAAGTCTTCTTTATACAGCCAATAGCATCTCCTGCTTCACCTATCAATCCTAAACCCCAAGTAAAGATTTCCTTTTCTTTATCTTCGTATGTATTAGCAGTTGATTTACAAAGTTTCTGATATTCTTTTAAGTCCATTATTCTAATAAAATTACTTATGCGGAGGAGGTGGGATTCGAACCCACAGGACTCCGAAGAGTCACACCTTAGCAGGGTGTTGGAATAACCGTTATCCGACTCCTCCCACATTCTCTATTCTAATGAATTATGATGTTAAGTCAATTGAAATTGGCCTTAAATCGTGTTAATTTGAGCTTACGTCCCCGTAGTTCAATGGATAGAACGTCTGATTGCGGATCAGAAGGTTGTAGGTTCGACTCCTGCCGGGGACACATGAAATTATCAGACTCAGTGGGTCAAATTCCTAAGGTAGGACCTGTATATGTGAAACGCTTAGAAAAACTGGGGATCAGGACAATAAATGATCTTCTTTTGTATTTGCCAAATAAGCATGATGACTATTCTAAAACAAAAAAGATAAAAGATTTAAAGATAAATGAAACTGTTTGCATAAAGGCAGTTATTGAATCAATAGATAATGAAGTTACCTACCGACGACGTGTTGCCCTAACCAAGGCCTCCGTGAAAGACTCTACAGGAACTATTTTGGTCACCTGGTTTAACCAACCATATTTAGTGGAATCTCTACATAAGGGAGATTCTGTTTTTTTGGCTGGAAAGGTTTCTTCGGGAAAGAATGGAATCTACATTTCCAATCCAATTCATCAAACAACTAAAACAGAACTTGTTCATGTTGGAAGAATTGTTCCGACCTATACCGAAACGCGTGGACTAACATCGAGATGGTTGAGATATATTATAAAACCATTATTAAATGAATTTGAAAATCAATTTACAGAAATTCTTCCTCAAGAAATTATAGAAGAAAATGATTTATTAGACATTAATACTGCTATTCAAGAAATACATTTTCCTTCGAACAAAAAACTATCTGAAAAAGCGAAAAAGCGATTTGAATTTGAAGAGTTGTTTCTATTAGAGCTATTTGTATTGAATCAAAAATATTCAATTTCTAAATTAGAATCAACTCCTATACCTATCAATATAAAAAAGATGCAAAAGTTCACTGAGTCACTACCATTTAAGCTGACAGACTCTCAAAGAAAGTGTGCTTGGCAAATTTTAAAAGATACAGAGAAGGCTCATCCAATGACGCGTCTACTACAAGGAGATGTAGGTAGTGGAAAAACATTAGTTGCTGCCCTAGCGGCACTTAATACGGCTGACGCGGATCATCAGGTTGCTTTTATGGCTCCAACTGAAATATTATCTAAACAGCATTTCGAAACCTTAGGAAAATTCCTACATGGGTTTAATGTAAATATAGGATTGCTTACTTCCAAAACAGATAAATTTATTTCCAAGAAATTAAAAAACCAAGTAATCGAAATTTCAAGAAAGAAATTATTAGAAGACACCAAAGAAGGGAAAATAAATATATTGGTTGGCACACATAGTCTTATTCAAGATAAAGTTAAGTTTAATAAACTAGGATTAGTAATTGTAGATGAACAACATAGATTTGGAGTAAAACAAAGAGCTAAATTATGCCAGAAACAAACTGCTATACCACACCTTCTCTCTATGACAGCTACGCCTATCCCTAGGACTCTCGCCTTAACTGTTTATGGCGACCTAGACCTCTCTCTTATAGATGAAATGCCCATGGGAAAGAGGAAGGTAGAAACTAGAATAGTAAAAAATAAGGAAAGAGCCGAAGCTTACAAGTTAGTTGAGGGAGAAATTAAAAAAGGTAAACAAGTTTTTGTTATTTGTCCTAGAATTGAGGAAAAAGAAACCAGCGAAAAAGATAAATCTGGTTGGTCTGACGTGAAGGGAGTAGAACAAGAATTTGAACGCCTACAAAAAGACATTTTTCCTCAATTTAAATTACTCATGATGCACGGAAAGCTTTCTTCAACAGAAAAAAATAAAATAATGAAAGAGTTTTCTAAAAAGAAAGCTGATATTTTAGTTTCTACGTCTGTAATTGAGGTTGGTATCGATATTCCCAATGCAACACTCATGATAATTGAAGGAGCGGAACGTTTCGGATTAAGTCAATTACATCAATTCAGAGGAAGAATTGGAAGGGCCGGCGATCAATCGCATTTTCTTCTATTTTTTAACTCTGGAAGCAAAACTGTTTATGCGAGATTGAAAGCAATGGAGAATATAGACAACGGATTAGAGCTTGCTGAGCGAGATTTGAAGTTTAGGGGCCCAGGACAATTCCTAGGAACTAAACAATGGGGCCTTCCCGACTTTGCTATGCATGCTTTAGATGATTTTTCTCTAGTTGAGAAAACCAGACAAGCAGCAAAAACTATTTTACCTATAATAAATTCTTATCCTGAACTTAAAAAACGCCTTAAGACGTTTCAGGACAATATACACTTAGAATAATCAGCAGCGCCACGGGGAATCGAACCCCGATTACCAGGTTGAAAACCTGGTGTCCTAACCGTTAGACGATGGCGCCAAAAAGTAAAGCCATTATAGCAAGATATTGTTTTTTTTCAAGAGTATTGCTATCTTAACCTAATGAAGATACTAGCTATTGATACTAGTTGTGACGATACATGTATAGCTCTTGCCAATTGCAAGCCCTTTGAAATTGTATCAAACACTATTTCTAGTCAAATAAAACTCCATCAGGAGTATGGTGGCGTATATCCTTCTCTTGCTAGACGAGAACATCAGAAGAATCTCGTTCCCGTCCTAAGGGAAACTCTCAAAAAAGCTGATCTATTAGAGAAGCAAAGAAATGATATTAATAAAAAAGATTTAAAACGAATTCTAATACGAGAACAAGTATTATTTGATAATTTAAAAGAGTTTTTAAGCAGTTATAAAAAGCCTGACATAGATGCTATTGCTGTCACTGTTGGGCCTGGCCTCGATCCCACCTTATGGACTGGGATAAACTTCACTAAAGCAATTTCAAAGATATGGAATATTCCGATTATTGCTGTAAATCATATCGAAGCGCATCTATTATCTGTTTTATTGGAAAATAAGAAACAGAAATTTCCAGTTATAGGATTAATTGTAAGTGGAGGTCACACCCAACTAGTATTAGTTGAAAATATTAAAAAATATAAGGTACTGGGAGAAACAAGAGATGACGCTGCGGGAGAAGCATTTGATAAAATAGCTAGAATTATTGGATTGCCCTACCCAGGAGGACCTGCTATTTCTAAAGAAGCTAAAAAATCTAAAAAACAATTAATAACATTGCCTAGACCCATGATCTATACTAAAGATTATGATTTTAGTTTTTCTGGATTAAAGACAGCTGCACTGTATGCGGCCAAAAACAATAAGATCACAAAAGATTTTAGACAATCAATGGCTAAAGAAGCTCAGCAAGCTATCATTGATGTATTAATTAAAAAAACTATTAAAGCTGCTAAGGATTATAAAGTTAAAACTATTTTTATTGGTGGAGGGGTAGCAGCTAATCAAGAATTACGAAAACAATTTAAGCAGGAATCTAATAAAAATAATATTAAATTTATGGTTGCCCAACCTAAATTCTGTACCGATAACGCTGCTATGATTGCATTAACAGCGTGCTTGAATAAGAACTATAAAAAGAGAATTAGCGCAAATCCAAATCTTAGGTTAAAATAGTAACATGATACAATATCCATTATTTATAATACTCGGTTTAATTCCCAGCTTCATCTGGTTATTATTTTATCTGAGGAAAGACAAAAAACCTGAGCCGAATGAAATGGTAATAAAAGTATTTATATATGGAATGGCAGTTACTGTACCTGCCGCTCTTATTGAATGGGGCTTCGTCGGCTTTCTCCAAACGCTTGAATTGAGTACCAGTCTATTTTTAGCAATATACTTTCTAGTAGGAGTTGCTCTAACCGAAGAGCTAGTAAAGTATATGGTCATTAGACTAAGAATATTAAGAGATAAGTGCTTTGACGAACCTATCGATGCCATGATCTACATGATAATAGCTGGATTAGGATTTGCAGCATTTGAAAATATTCTCACCCTCTTTGCATTAAAACAACCCTACCTTATTGAGCAAACACTTATGGCTCTAAGTGGGAGATTCGTGGGAGCGACCATACTACATGCTCTATGTTCTGCTAATATAGGTTTTTTCTTAGGATTGTCATTCCACAGAAAACATCTACGCAGAAGATTGGTAGCTATTGGAATATTAATATCTTTATTTTTCCATGGATTCTTTAACTTAGCCTTAGTCATGGAGGGTTGGCCCAAGTCCGCGATCTTATTAACTCTGTTAATTGGATTATTTGTCGTAGTATTGTTAGAATTTAAATACATATCTAACCTTAAAAAACATGTTCAAAAAGAAACAAAAAAAACAACCGATAACTAAAGAAGAATTCGTGCCGTTCGTTCACGAGGGGGAGTTATCGATTGATGCATACGAAACCGATGATGAAATAGTTGTTCAGTCAGCCATCGGCGGTATCGAATCTAAAGATTTAGATATTTCTATTGACGGAGATATGCTTATTATAAAAGGCCAGCGACAATCTACAGAGCAAATTGATGCAAAAAACTATATATTAAAAGAGTGCTATTGGGGTAATTTTTCAAAAAAAATATTACTACCACAAAAAGTAAAGATCTCTCAGGCAAAAGCTGTAGTAAAAAATGGTATCCTGACTTTACGAATACCAAAAGAAGAAAAATCTTCATCTCAAAAGATCAAAATAAGCGATAAGTAGGATGATGGATAACTCTAAAATCGAGAAGACATGTCTTAACATCATTAAGGCGTGTTTTTTAATTATTTTATTAGTTCCACTATTTTTTAGCTCTAAAACATATTTCACCTTTACAGTCAGCAAGGCCTTGTTGTTCTATTCAACGGTCCAAGTAATGTTCTTAACCTGGATATATCTTGTCTTTTCAACCAAAAGCTATCGTCCCAAAAACAATATTGTTAGTATTTCTGTATTATCATATTTTCTAGTTATAACTCTCTCTACAATATTTAGCATCAATCCAGTCAATAGTTTTTGGTCTTCGTTCATCAGAATGGGCGGAACCTTAATGTGGATACATTTAATAGGATTCTTTATTGTTTCGTCTTCAATTATTAAAAAACAAGACTGGATAAAGTATTCCACATTTAGTGTGCTCGTCGCTCTAATTGGATCAATTCTTTTTTGGTTAAACCTTTTTAACATAGAAAATACCCCTCTCTTTTATAAGGGATCTTTCGTAGGCAACAGCTCCTTCCTGGCAAGTTATTTAATATTTAATATATTTTTCGCGCTGTACTCCTACATTAAACATAAAAATGCCCAACCCAATAACAAATATCGGATCGTATCTATAATGGGTCTATTCATATTGATACCAACTCTATTAGCTAGTGATGGCAGGGCAGGCATAATGGCCTTTACAATAGGACTAATAGCAATAATGTTGTTTTCACTAAACAAACACCGCAACAAAAAGATAAAAACAATATCACGAATAGCATTAGGATTATTTTTAATTACTATATTGATTACAGCTATACTCCTTCACTGCCCTGATAGTTGGATCCAAAATAAATTTAGCGGATTCACTAACGGCGCTAGAATTATTGTCTGGCAACAAGCATGGGAGGCATTCCTAGAGCGTCCTGTATTGGGCTGGGGACTAGAAAATCTCGCAATATCTAGCAACCTGTATCATAATCCTTCTTTAATACTAACAGGAGAAATTAGTTTCGATCGAGCTCACAATGTAATATATGATACCCTCATTGAAACAGGGATTCTTGGATTATTGTCATATTTATTTATAATAATTTCCTCGATAGCTTCTTTAATAATCTCTCGAACCAAAAAGATAATTTCTTATAATTTTGCCACCATTGCAAGCACAATATTAATAATACATTTCCTAATAAATTTAAGCGTATTTGATACTTTAGTAAGCTATGTAATGTTTATATTTTTATTAGCCTGGATAGCTTCTTTAATAGATCAACATAAACCAAAAAATCACTCTGAAAAAAGAAAATCACTCCCGTTATTAATATTATTAATCATAATATTATTATTCAATATCACATATACCACATTATTACCGCTATATAAAAACAAACTTCTTTGGTCTGTTCATAATATATCTAGCTTAGACAATTCAAGCATGGCGATCTTAGAAAAAAACCTTTATAAATCTTCTGGCATTGATCGTGGGCATATTGAATCATACCCATTAACGAATTTCTTAGAAAATCAAAACCAAGACTTTGATATTAATAAAAGAGGCATGCTATTCTGGTCCATAGAAATCCAAAAAGCGATAGAGTCTAATCCACTAGATTACTATAATTACCTCAATCTAGGAACCATGTATAATGCGTACGGCTATTTGAATAATGACTATTCCTTTGCAAGTGACGCTGAAAGAATTCTTGAGCAAGCGATTATCTTGTCACCTACAAATCCAATGGCCTATCTCCAATTGATTAAAGTCAAAATGGCCCTAAATAAACCTACCGAAGCATTAGGTTACTCTAATCTGCTAATGAAATTAGAGCCTGGATTTGGTGTGTCCTACCTCTACTCTATTAATCTAGCAAGGCAATTAAATAATCAAAAAATACTTGATCAATTATTTAAACAAGCTGAAGCCAACGATCTCGATCTAAAATATTTCGAGCATCAATACGATGTTTTAAGTCTCTAGTGCCGAAGGAGGGAGTCGAACCCACAAGCCCGTAAGGGCGCTAGCTCCTAAAGCTAGTGTGTTTGCCAGTTTCACCACTTCGGCGTATATGTAATATAGCAAAACAAAACCACATTTTCAAGGATGTGGTTTTGTTTTGCAAAAGTTATTACACTCCCAATATTTCTATCATGATGTAGATCAATCCTCTAGCAACCAATGCAACGGCTAGACCGATTAATGCAAACATTAACATCTTCCTTGCCTGACCAATTTGGTCTGGATTTCCTCCACCAGTAACAAATAAATAGGCTGATGCTATTAGCATTAACACTACAATTGCCAATAAGAAGCCGAATGCCCAAGTAATAATAGTTGGGATTAGCTCTAAGGCTTGTGTACTAGTATAAGTTGGAATTGAAACAGCAGTTACGATTGTTTCAGGTATGGTAATCGTTGCGAATGCAGGAATACTTACCATGCTCAACATAGCCACTACCATACTTAACCCTAAAATCTTTTTTGTCATTTTTTTTCGTTCTTTTCTTAAGCGACCTTTTATTATTATTGAATTATATCATTTTATAGGCTAACCCTATACTTTGCAAGCAATCTATCCACATCAATTATTTAAAATATTCATTACTAGATCTAATATTCCCTTCGCAGTTAATATGACCACCAACCCAATCAACGTTATGGTAATTATTTGCTTGCCTTGTGCTATCTTGTTAGGTTGTCCAGAAGCAGTCATAATTGTCACGCCTCCTAGAATTATAAAGGCGACTGCTATTCCGCTTAGAATATAAAGTATTATATCTGACACCTTTTCAATAGCTTCAGACAACGTTGATATTTCTCCTGGATCAAAAGGATTTTTAACCTTTTTAGCCACAACTGTTTTTTTCTCTACTACAGATATCTCGGTTGCCATGCCAGAGCCAACTCTTAATTGATATTTATTTACGGCTTGATATGTGTATGTAAATTCTGCAGAACAACTTACTGTCTCTGACAAATAAATATCTGGTGATGCTATACACGCACACTCTCCTATTATTACTGTATTGCCATCGCCAAAATTTACTTCTATGTCAGCTATTTTTTTATCATTTTTATAACAAGTAACCTCTCCACTGACTGATCCGGAAATACTTTCTCCCAGTGCTACTGTCGTGTGAGATACATTATCTAACTCCGCATTTTGAAAAGATCCCTTTGTAAAACCCGGTAATCCACTTGTTGTTGGCCTATAACAACAATTAGGTCCAATTAAATATTCAGTTGTTAAACCACCACTACACTCATAGCTACCACCAGCAATAGATATTGGATCTTCAACATACTTCGCAGGTTTACAGCACATATCTCCCGACTCCCAATACGGTACTGGGCAATCAGCAAAAACTTCTCCTCCAAAAGAAATTCCCAACAGAAGTATTAATATTATTATAATTTTATTTTTCATTATCTTAAAATCCCAATATAGATATTACTATATATAATAATCCTCTAGTGGTTAGAGCAACCGCTAGTCCTATTAATGTATAAGTTAATATTTTTCGTGCTTGCCCAACTTGAGTTGGATTTCCTCCTGCAGTCGCAAATAAATACGCTGCTACTATAAGCATTAATACTCCCGTTGCCAACAAGAAACCAAATACCCACGTGATAATAGTAGGAAGCAATTCTAAAAATGGAGTTTGACTAACCGTTGTGGTAACTATTGATACGATTCCCTTCGATATTGTCACAATAGCAAAACCTATTAATGCGAATAACACTGTTTTTCTTCCTAATGAAACCTGTTGAGGACTGGCACCTCCCACGACCATTAAATATGCTCCTACTAGAATCATCAAAATCGCTATTACAGCTGATAGTGGCCATAACCAAGATAATAGCTTTTCTATGACATGATCTAATGATTGTATTTGTCCTGTTGTTCCTGAGGGCCTCAGAGGATCTCTAAGAGCATAACAATTGACTGAGATCAATAAAATTAAAATTGTAGTTATTATTATTGCTTTTTTCATATAAATGTTAGGTCTCCCTTAAAAAAATATGCCATGATTTTAAGTATAATAATTATTCCAAAAATTACACTGCTGTAAAGAATTATTTTCTTCCCATTTATTATACTATTAGGACTAGCAGACATCAACATCAACACTCCGCCCCCTATTATAGACAAGGGACATAATATCATTCCAGCATAGAAGATAACATTCATTATGCTAAATATTAATTCTCCGAATGTACTAACATTTAACGGATTATTATCGCCTATGGGAATAGCAGGTCCAGCTGGTCCACTCTCAGTATAACAATTACTGTCACAACCATCCCCGGAAACATTGTTTCCGTCATCACATTCCTCATGACTGTCTGTGTTGCCATCGCCGCATCTGGGCGGAGCTACTGGATTTAATGATCTACTTGCACTCAAACAATCAGATAGGGCACCGCAATCGCACGAAGTAGCATTAACAGTATATGGCTGATCGTTAGTATATGTATGATCAAACAATACATCACAGTCTAAATCTCTAGAAAATGGCGCACAAGTACCTTTCTCTTTAGGCGAACCATCACCATAGTCGATTTCTACGCACCAATAAGACATACTTCCCATGTAATGATCCGTATTGACCCTTATGGTGCTATTTTCACCTACGATAAATGAAGAATCTAAAATCTTTACACGCTCAGGAACATACGCCCATATACATGATGTTATAAAAAAAGAACCTATTATGGCCCCTAATATTAGTATTCTACTTATTCTTTGATTAAATTTCATAAACTAATCCTTCATTACTGTTAATATAAGTGCCATTATGCCACGACCTATAAGAGATATGGCAAATCCTATTAATGTAAGTGTTATTATCTTTTTTCCTTTGGTCGTTCTCGCCATATTGCCCCCAGAAGCAACTATGATGTATGCTCCGATCAACATAAATAGTATTGATAGAGCTAAAACAAATCCAAATAAAAGATATAGGCTATGCCAAATAAATTCTACGATATTGTTAGACAGAATAGGGTTATTATATTCAGAGTTACCTCCCTGACAATCATTATCACTATTAATGTCACAACCAGCAGGACAACATGAATTCCCCGACAAACAGCCGCAATCGGGATCCTCATTCACACCACTACATGCTGACGCACATACTTGATTACAAGTGCGATCACAATCAATCGGAGGATCTATACCAACCCAAACAGTAGTTGTTCCTCCGGGATAATCACAAGGCGGATTCGATCCATTGGCACAACCCGTTATGGAAACTGTATATGATCCAACGGAAGTAAACTGGTGATTAATGGTCGTTTCGCAAAAACAATGAGGAAAACTAAAAGTAGAACATGGGCCAGTGGAGCTTTTACCATCACCAAAATCCACTATAAAATAATCTAACTTACCCGTAGTAGGTCCACAGCCATAGACTGGGGCTGGAAGATTGTGATCAGAATGAACATTAAAATTGACTGACTCTCCAGGATCTATCCTAATCCGATCAGGACTAATCATAGTGTTGGGATTATATCTTTGAGGTGGAAGAGCGTATATGTTCAAACTTAAAAACAACCCTAATAACACTAAAAAAATAATACTATTTTTTTGCATATACAGCTCCCCAATGATAAGTTCCTGCTTCTAATTCTTTTTTAAGAGTATGCCCCGTTCTAATAAATATCTTTTTTATTTCCTCAGAAGAAACTCGTTCTCCTTCAGGTCCAAAACCTGATCCAGGCTTCCAATCTACGATCACAATCTGTCCTGTTCCCTTTATAACCCTCATAGCTTCTTTCAAAATCCTTGCCTTTTGGTCAGATTGAAAAAGCGTATTCATGATTAAGATTAAATCCATGCTTTCGTCTGGAAGGGTAGATCCCTTGGGCTCTTCTAAATTACATTTAATCGTCTTTATGTTATGTAACCCAAGTGAATTAGCCCTTCCCACTAATGCCGACAATGGTTCTTCTTGAATATCGCAAGCATAGATTAATCCTTGCCTTATCTTATGGGCCAAGGCCAGAGTGAACCCCCCTGAACCCGAACCGAATTCAGCAGCATTAAAATCATTGCCTAGGTCTATTTGTTCAATAATTTTATCGGGATCCAAGAACGTAACCATAATGTTAAATTTTAATTAATGATTTGACCTTATCGCCTTTATCTAATTTCATCGCACGAACTCCTTGAGTAGATCTACCTAGAGTAGAGACACTTTTAACTTCCGTCCTAATAATAATTCCTTTCTGAGAAATAATCATTAAATCTTCATCTCCTTTAACAATTCTGGAGTGAACAATATCTCCAGTACGCGTAGTTATGTTGGCAGTTTTAATACCACTGCCAGCTCTACTTTGAGATTTATAATTAGTTAATTTGGTCTTCTTGCCATATCCATTCTCTGTAATCACCAAGAGGTAATCCTTTTCTTGTTCTTTATTAATAACATCCATGGTAATCAATTCATCTTCGCTCTTAATCTTGATTCCCTTGTTGCCCGATGCGTTTCGTTGCATTGGTCTAATATCTTTTTCCTTAAATCTTATAGACTGTGCGTGCTTAGTAACAAGAATTATTTCTGATTTTCCATTTGTTTTTCTAACAGATTTCAATGAATCTCCTTTCTTAAGCTTGATAGCGATTAATCCCGAACTCCTGATATTCTTATAGTCATCTAATTCTGTCTTCTTAATTACTCCGTCTTTAGTGGCCATTACTAAATATTTTGTTTCAGTATCTTTCTTGCTAAGAGGTAGAACAGCAAGAACTTTTTCCTCCTGATTTATCTCCAAAAAGTTAACTAAAGCTCTTCCTTTAGAAATTCTAGTGCCTTGAGGAACATCATAGGCAGGCATCATGAATACTTTTCCTGAATCTGTAAAGAACAATAGTCTATCTAATGTATTGGCGACCAAGAAATGTTCTACAAAGTCATCATCCTGAGTTTTAATACCGGTTATGCCCTTGCCTCCACGCTTTTGGGCCTTATAAGTGTCAGCATTTACTCTCTTGATATATCCCTTATTAGTAAGAGTGATCAATGCTTCTTCTTCCTGAACTAAATCTTCTTCAGATATATCGTCTAATTTTTTGACATAAACTTTTGTTCTTCTTTCGTCGCTATAAGTATCTTTAGCATCCTGTAATTCTTTCTTAATAATGCTCTTAACTTTTGCTTTGCTGTTAATAATTGATTCTAGCTCTTTAATCTTAATCTCTAGGGCCTTAAGTTCATTCTCTATCTTTTCTTTCTCTAACTTAGCAAGAGCAGCTAGTTTTGTTTCTAAGACTGCCTCTGCTTGAATCTCTGTTAGCTTGAATTTAGTCATCAAGTTCTTTCTAGCATCGCTTCTATCCTTAGATTTTTTAATGATCTCAATAACTTGATCAATTTTACTTAAACATTTAGCTAATCCTTCTAATATATGTGCCCTATCTTTGGCTCTTTGTAATTCATACTTACTCCTTCTAAGAACTACCACTCCTCTATGGTCTAAATAATAGTTTAAACATTCTGGTAAGGATAAAACTCTTGGTTGTATCCCGTCTACTAGCGCTAATACATTTAAATGAAACTTTTTTTGTAAATCCGTAGATTTATATATTCTATTTAATATCTTTTGAGGAAATGCTCCCTTCTTAAGATCTAAAACTATTCTGATTCCATCTCTATCTGATTCATCTCTAGCGTCTTTAACCCCTACTATCTTTTTTTCTTGAATTAATTTAGCAATCTGACTAACCAGACTAGCCTTATTAACCTGATATGGAATTTCTGTGATAATAATACTCCAGGTATCATTCTTTTGCTCTTCAATTTCTGCCCTGCCCCGAATTAAAACTGGCCCTCTTCCTTGAGAGTAGGCTGTTATAATCTCTTTTTGATCGTATATAATTCCACCAGTTGGAAAATCAGGTCCTTTTATAAATTTAAATAAATCTTCGGTAGTGGCATGAGGCTTATCCACCAGATGAATGCATGCATCACATAGCTCTCCTAAATTATGAGGAGGAATACTGGTTGCCATTCCAACAGCAATACCTAATGACCCATTTAATAGTAGTTGTGGTAATGGCGACGGTAAAACAGTTGGTTCTTTTCTTGAAGCATCATAATTATCAACAAAATCTACTGTATCTTTAGAAATATCTTGGAGCATTACTTGCCCTACCTTGCTTAATTTACATTCAGTATAACGTTGAGCAGCAGCTGGATCATTATCTATACTACCAAAGTTACCTTGGCCATGTACCAAGGGAAGTCTCAAAGAAAAATCCTGTGCCATTCGCACCAAAGAATCATAAACAGCCACATCTCCATGCGGATGATATCTACCAAGAGTAGAACCCACTACCGTAGCTGACTTCCTGAATTTAGCGCTCGCACTTAATCCTTCTTCATGCATAGCATATAGAATTCTTCTATGTACTGGTTTTAATCCATCCCTTACGTCTGGCAATGCTCTAGCCACGATAACACTCATAGCATAGTCAATATAACTATCTTGCATTTCGTCACTAATGGCCCTATCTTTTATATATCCAATTTGAGATTCTTCCTCTTTCTTCATACGAATTTAAAGTTTATTAATAGTTATTAAGATAAAAATTACTAAAAGAATTAATCCAACGGTCGACATAACGGTCCAAAAAATTAAAACTCTTTGTTTCTCGGGTAACTTTTGTATTTTTTTTAACGATTCCATTTATGGCTTTAAAACAACGATTTTCATTTCAGGAGGTAATCCTCCCTTTTTAACCTTAAAACTAGATTCGGGAGTAATATTGTCATAACCCATTGTTTTTAAAAATCCTTTGACATCATCTAACTTCTTTTCTAATTTTAATCCCGGAATATCATAATGCATCGGAATAACTACCTTTGGCTCTATCTGTTTAATAATCTTCTGAGCTCCTTCGCCATCAACAGTATATTGTCCCCCTATCGGAACCATTAAAATATCTACATCTCCGATCTTTTCTACTTGATCGTCAGTCAATTGTTGACCGACATCTCCCAAATGACAAACTCTTATCCCTTCAACTTCTATAGTATATATATTAGTTTCACCTAGGTCCTCGCCATGACTAGCAGGAATTCCATGAATAAATATACTCTTAATTTCATATTCTCCAGCTCCTTTTATTACAAAAGGCGTACCATCAACTCCCTTAACATTATTATGATCTTTATGATCATGTGTTATTAGTAAAAGATCTGCCTCTAGTTTAGGCAGTCTTAATCCATAATCTTTTGTATACGGATCGATAACTATTTTCTTTTTTTCAGCTTGATTTGAAGGAGTTTTAATTTCAAAGCAAGACTGTCCGTGCCAATATATATCCATATTTTTATTTTATCACTTATTTTAACTTATTTCAACGCCATGATATCATGAAAAAAATATGATTCCAAATAAACAACAAAGCGAATTTTTGAAACTAATTGCTATTATAGCAATGCTTATAGACCATGTCGGATTGATGTTTTTCCCTGACATAATCATATTCCGCATAATAGGACGATTGGCTCTCCCAATATTTACTTATCAAATAAGTTTAGGTTACATTTTTTCTTCTAACCTTAAAAAGTATGCACTAAAGCTATTTATTTTAGCTGTTATATCTCAAATACCATTTACTCTTTTCAATAGAGGGTTAGAATTTCATCCCTTCCAATTAAATATCATATTCACGCTACTGTTGGGCATGGCTGCAATCAAGTTATATGAAAAGAAAAAGTACTTCCTCTTAATATTATTAATTCTTATTCCTGAGGTTATAACTATCATCACTGGAGGAATATTTAAGGTATCTTATGGAATATTTGGCGTGTTATTGGTGTTGCTTCTATATATGTTTAAAAATAATTTTTATCAACTAGCCATCTCATATGTATTTCTATCGTTCTATAATACAATATATGTTATTATCCACGCTATGATTGAATATAATGCATACGAAAACATATTACGATTCATAAAAAACAACTATTTTTCTAGCGGAGTAATGATTCAATTATTTAACATATTATTTTTACCATTATTATTATTTGTCGATAGAATAAAAGTTCCTATCTTAAAAACTAATAAATATTTATTTTATATTTTCTATCCTACTCATATGGCAATCTTGATTTTAGTTAAATATATTGTCAATTAGACAAATATATGTTAATTTAGGCATATGAAAAATACAACTGATGAAGAAAATATAAAGCCAGTAATTCCGAATCCTATTGAGGTGGATTTGCCTAAGGCTGGACAAACAATTGAAGGTAATATTATAGGTAGTGGTCGCTATGCTGTTTATGTTGACCTTGAAGCCATCGGAACCGGCATTATCTTTGGAAAAGAATATTATGCTGCTAAAGATATATTAAGAAAACTAAATAGCGGAGACCAAATTAAAGCAAAAATTATTGCTGTAGACCAAGAAGAAGGTTTTATCGAGCTTTCCTTAAGAGATGCTCAAAAAGAAGGTAGCTGGGATTCATTGAAAGATTCAGCAACAACAAATGAAACTGTTAGCATTACTATTGAAGGAGCCAATAAAGGAGGCTTATTAGCTGAATATCAAAGGATTAAGGGATTCTTACCTTTAAGTCAGTTGTCTATTGCTAATTACCCTAGGGTTAAAGACGGAGACGCTGCTGAAATTCTAAAACATTTACAAGAACTAGTTGGCAAATCATTGAAAGTTAAGATTATTGATGTTTCTAGCCAAGAGAATAAACTAATTTTCTCAGAGAAAGCAGTTACATCTAAAGAGGTTAACGATTTATTAGATAATTATAAGGTAGCTGATATCGTAAAGGGTAAGATTACGGGAATTGCAGACTTTGGAGCCTTTATAAAGTTCCCTGTTAATGACGAAGGGGAAGAACAAGGACTACAAGCCGAAGGATTAATACATATTTCTGAATTAGACTGGCAATTAATTGATAGCGTATCAGAAGTTGTTAAGGTTAACGACATCGTAGAGGCCAAAGTATCAGACATATCAAAAGATGGACGAGTTTCACTCTCTCTAAAGGCTCTAAAAGAAGATCCTTGGAAAAATATTGAAACTGAATTCAAAAAAGGAGATATAGTTGATGGTACCGTTGTTAAGATTAATCAACTCGGAGCATTTATTGAAATATCTCCAAAGATAAGGGGTCTTGTACACTTATCTGAACTACAAAATCCTGATTCTCTAAAAAAAGATAACAAATATCAATTTGAAATCACTGCTCTAGATTCAGAGAATCATAGAATGGGTCTTAAACCTAAACTCTCATAACTTATGAAAAAAGCATCAACAAGTTTACTAAAAAATCTTTTAGTTATTATTTTGATATTCGTAGCAATGTCAGTTGTGTTCTCTTTAGTATCTCCTATTAATGATTCTGCTGACGAAGTGTCTCTGGGAAGGTTGGTAGAGTTAATTAATGCCGAGCAAGTGAGAGAAACTAGAATCACTGGAAATATTATCAAAATTACTCTGGAAGATGACTCTATATTAACCACCAGAAAAGAAACTGAGAGTTCTTTCAGTCAGACATTAGCAAACTATGGAGTAGACCAAGAAAAAATTGCGAAAGCTAATATTGTTACTAAAGACGAGCAACCTGGAATAGGAGAAATCTTTTCTATATTAGCTATTGTACTTCCATTATTCTTTTTTATATGGATAATTTGGATGTTCAGCAAACAAAGCAAAAAAGGAGTGATGCAACCCTTCAATTTTTCTAAGAGTAAAGCAAAAGTTTTTGGTGCTGAAGGCCATCCAAAAGAAAAAATAACTTTCAAAAATGTGGCTGGACTAAAAGAAGCCAAAGAAGAGCTAGAAGAAGTCGTGGAATTCTTAAAAACCCCTAAAAAATTCTTGGACATGGGAGCTAAAATTCCTCGGGGAGTATTATTACTAGGACCTCCTGGTTGTGGTAAAACATTATTGGCTCGAGCAGTGGCTGGAGAAAGTCATGTTCCCTTCTTCTCTGTGGCCGGATCTGAATTTATCGAAATGTTCGTTGGTGTTGGTAGTGGAAGAGTAAGATCGCTATTCCAAGAAGCAAAGAAACATAAAAGAGCTATCATTTTTATAGACGAACTAGACGCTATTGGAAGAGCTAGGGGTGCTGGCTTCGGTGGAGGTCACGATGAAAGAGAACAAACACTTAATCAAATATTAGTTGAGATGGATGGTTTTGATAGAGACTCTAAAACAATTGTGATCGCAGCTACCAATAGACCTGACATTTTAGATCAGGCTCTATTGAGACCAGGAAGATTCGATAGAAGAATCGTCCTAGACTTACCAGGCATTGAAGACAGAGAATCAATTCTAAAAATTCATTCTCAAAACAAACCATTAGATCAAATTATTGACCTACGAGAAGTTGCAGAAAGAACTCCTGGTTTCTCAGGAGCAGATCTAGAAAACCTGATGAACGAAGCTGCTATACTAGCCGCTCGAAGAAATAAGAAAACAGTTACGCAAGCAGAGTTATTAGAGTCTATTGAAAAAGTTTTACTTGGACCTGAAAGAAAAAGTAATATCTTAAATGAGAGAGAAAAAGAAATTTCTGCTTATCATGAAACCGGACATGCTATTGTTGGTAGTTTTATAAAGGGAGGAGAGCCTGTTAGAAAGATATCTATTATTTCTCGAGGAATGGCTGCTGGATATACTTTGAAATCTCCTAAAGAAGAAAAGAAAATGAAGACGAAGACAGAATTTATTGGAGACATAGCTATGCTATTGGGTGGGTATGTAGCTGAGGAATTAAAATATAAAGAAGTAACTACCGGAGCAAGCAATGATCTTCAAAGAGCAACTCGTATTGCTAAGAGAATGGTTAAAGATTTTGGCATGAGTAAAAAATTAGGCCCAATTGTATTTGGAGAAAGGAATGAATTACAATTTTTGGCTGGCACGTCACAGGAAGTAGCTAATTACTCTGAAAAAGTTGCTGAACTAATCGATCAAGAGGTTGAAAAAATTATCAAAGATGGTAAAAAACAAGCAACAAAGATTTTAAAGGCTAAAAAAGCTTTACTAGAAAAGGTAACTCATGTTTTAATAGAAAAAGAAACTATTGAAAGAGAGGAGATAGAATCTTTGATGGGTAAAACGCGCGTGTAGCTCAGCGGCAGAGCATCCGGCTTATATCCGGACGGTCCCTGGTTCAAATCCAGGCACGCGCACACAAATTGACTTTATTCTTTAACGATGATAATAGTTAATTTATCGGGCGATTAGCTCAGTTGGCTAGAGCGCCTCGTTTACACCGAGGAGGTCATGGGTTCGAGCCCTATATCGCCCACCATGAACAAGATCTACGAAGATCAATATCTATTAGTCATAGATAAAAATGCAGGAATTGATGTTTCAGAGATTGAAACATCTTTTGCTTTACCAAGGAATGGTTTAATACATAGAATTGATAAAGATACTTCTGGATTACTTTTAATTGCTAAGAACGAAAACGCATTAAATTTCTTTCAAAAGCAATTTCAAGAAAGAACTGTTAGAAAAACTTACATTGCTTTAGTTAATGGAATTATAGACGAAAACGAAGGAATAATAGATACTCTTATAGGACGAGAAGGTATAAAACAAAAAGTATTCAGTTTGCTTGGACCAGAGTCTAAGAAAACAGGCCCTAGGCCGGCCAAAACAGCATGGAGAGTAGTTCGTAGGTACAAAGAGCACACATTGGTTGAAGCATCACCTAAAACAGGGAGAAAGCATCAAATAAGAGTTCACATGGCTCACCTTGGTTTTCCTATCGTAGGTGACCGATTTTATTCATTTAGGAACCAACAATCTACCTTGCAAAGACACTTTTTACATGCTAAACAGATAACTATAAAGATGCTTGATGGAGATGAAAAAACATTTACGTCTGAGCTACCAGAAGAATTAAAAAAATATTTAGAAAATTTATGAAAATTGAAATAAGACCTGGTGATACAGTCAAAGTACACCAAATTCTAAGAGAAAAAAACTCTAAAGGAGAAACAAAAGAAAGAATTCAAGTTTTCGAAGGATTGGTATTAGCCAGAAAACATGGAAAAGAAATTGGATCTACTATCACCGTCAGAAAAGTAGTTGACGGAGTTGGTGTAGAAAAAATATATCCAATAAATTCTCCATTAATTAAGAAAATTGAGCTAGTAAAGAGAAGTAAGGTTAGAAGAGCTAAACTATACTTCTTAAGAAAGGCTACTGGAAAGAGAGCTAGATTAAAAACCATTAAGTTCTTCGATAAAAATGAACAACCAGAACAATGGGAAGAGAAAAAAGAAGAAACTCCTGCCGAAGCTCCAGTTAAAGAGACTACTACAGCAGAAGCTGTCGAAGAAGTGAAAGAAGAAACTCCAGAAGTGGTTGAAAAAGATACCAAAGAAGATAAAAAAGAGGAAGTTAAAGAAGAATCTCCAACTAAGGAGACTACTACAGCAGAAGCTGTCGAAGAAGTGAAAGAAGAAACTCCAAAAGTGGTTGAAAAAGATACCAAAGAAGATAAAAAAGAGGACCAATAACGCCCAGGTGGTGGAATTGGTATACACACACGGTTGAGGGCCGTGGCTCCTAGAGCATGAGGGTTCGAGTCCCTCCTTGGGCACATAACAAAAAACCACCTTTCGGTGGTCTTTTGTTTCTTAAATTAAGTTTATTTTTCCATTACCTCAATATATGTATAGTGAGCACCAAACTCGATAGCTTCTTGTTTGGATGGGAACCAAATATCTACTTGATACTTCTTTCTTGGGTGCATTCTATCCTTAACTATAAATACTTTATTACCATATAGTTCTGGAATTTTAATCTCCGTACCAAATGGTAGGAAGTTAGCTGCTACAATACCATCTCTTACCCACTCTCCTGAAGCTGTAATGAACGGATCATCATCAGTTTCATCTACAGAAGATGAATAAGCAGTCATAGCAACATCAATAGTGTTACTGTTATCTTGTTTAATTATTCCTGGGAAAAAGTGCTCCACGACAGGTGTTACACTATTGTCTCCAGTAATAATCAACTCATCTATCTGACCTTCATTATTGGTTTCACCGAAGGCGACACCAAAGAGGTTAGTGGTTGAAAATGTTATTAAAATTATAGCTATCCAAATAAAAAAGATCTCTATAATTCGATCTAATCTTATATTCATATATTTATATTGTTTTTCGAAACTACCTATATAATATCATATTTACATAGGTTTTGTCAAGGGAAAATGACCTATTTGGAGCGGGAGACGGGGGTCGAACCCGCGAACCTTCTCGTTGGCAACGAGACGCTCTACCAATTGAGCTACTCCCGCAAATTTTCATTATAATTACTCTTCCCTTATGTGCCGCGGGTCAGATTTGAACTGACGACCCCTTCTTTTTCAGAGAAGTGCTCTACCCCTGAGCTACCGCGGCATGGTGGGCGATACAGGATTTGAACCTGTGACCTCCTCAATGTCAATGAGATGCTCTACCAACTGAGCTAACCGCCCAGTGCCTGGAGTGGGAGTCGAACCCACATGAGCAAAGCTCACAACATTTTAAGTGTTGCGTGTATACCAATTCCACCACCCAGGCACGTTAACCAAGGCGCGGGTGGGAATCGAACCCACGTATAAGGGTTTTGCAGACCCTTGCCTTAAGCCACTTGGCTACCGCGCCGTTAATCGTTATGTAAAAGTTCTTCTACTCGCGCTGCTTGTCTTACTAATTTCTCTTCGCGTAATATTATTTTAGGGACTCTCCTTAATTTCATCTTACTATTCAATACTTGTTGAATATGATATATATTTTTATTCAAACCGTCCATTACCTCCTTCTTTTTTGAGTCTGGCATTACACTAACATAGATTTTAACCTGACTCAAATCTGGACTCGTATCAGCTCTAGTAACTGTAATTAAGATCGTATTCGGAAAATCTTTTTCAGTTAAAATCACTTCTGAGACCGCTCTTTTAAGTATCTCGTTCAGCCTTTCTATCTTTTCGCTCTTTTCATTCATAACTCAATGTGTTTTTTTTCTTCGATATAGAAAAGGAGAGTGTCTCCCTCTTGAACTTCAGCCTGCCCCTTATAGAGCATTCCAATTTCATCATCAACCTGCCCTTTCTCTATTGTTTTTCTCTCTTTTTGTATAGGTCCGACAATAATACCATCTCCAATTTTCTCTTCACCTCTAAATATTTCTATTTTACTATCTTTTATTACTTCTCCTTGAGTAATTCTGCCACCAATAATCTGTTTTCCTTTCTCAGTTCTAAATATTTTTAATATTTTCAACTTTCCCAAGTCTCTTCTCTCTATTTCATCTACCATTTCTGCTTTCATTAGTAATTTAAGATGATCGATTAGCTCGTAAATAATATCATACGTTTTTATCTCTATCTTTCTTTGATCTGCTAGCTTATCAGCTAGTGTGTTAGGTTTAGATTTAAATCCTAATATATGTGCACCTGAAGTAATGGCTGTTTGTACATCTTCTTCGGTTATAGGACCAGCTCCTGACTTAATAATTTGAGCCCTAATATCACCACTAGGTAGAGCCTCTATCATTCCAGTTAGTGCTTCTAAACTACCGACCACATCTGTTCTTAATATAATATTTAAAATTTTATTATCTGCGCCCCTATCAAATGCTTCTCTTTCTTTTTTTATAGCCATACAAGCCTTTGCTTCTTCGGAATCTTTACATTCTATAAATTCCTCTCCAACATACGGCAGCTTTTCAAAACCAAGAACAATAACTGGCTTAGATGCTTCTGCCTCTTTAATATTCAATCCATTAAAATCTTCCATTACCTTAACTTTTCCAAATGCACTAGTTGTAGCAATGATACTTTGTGTATTTAATGTTCCATTCTTAACCAATACTGTAGCAGTCACTCCTCTTTTGGGATCTAAATGTGATTCTATAATCACTCCTTGAGCGGGGGATGAAAAATCAGCATTAAAATCATTAACCTCTGACACTAATAATATCAATTCTAGTAATTCTTTTATTCCTGTTTTCTTAATAGCAGATGTTTCTACTACAGGAACTTCTCCTCCTAAATCTTCAACAATAATTTCTTCTTGCAATAAATCATTTTTCACTTTTTGAGGATTAGCTTCTGGCTTATCCATCTTATTAATAGCCAAAATCATAGGAATTTTAGATGTCTTAACACATTGGATAGCTTCTTTAGTCTGAGGCTTAATGCTCTCTTCAGCTGCCACAACTAAAATTGCTATATCTGCTACATTAGCTCCCCTAGATCGCATACATGAAAAAGCTTCATGACCAGGCGTATCAATAAAGGTAATCTTCTTACCTTCATGTTCTACCTCATAAGCACCGATGTGCTGAGTTATTCCTCCTGATTCTTTAGGGGTAATTCTAAAGTCTTTGATCGCTTCCAATAAAGAAGACTTGCCATGGTCTACATGGCCTAATATAACAACTATTGGAGCTCTTTTTTCTAGTTTGTCTGACATAAAGTACTTTTGATCATACATTAAAGTCCTTGATTTATCAAGGAAAAAGCGGCGGGAGAAGGATTCGAACCTTCGGTTCTCAAGAGAACAATGGTTTTCGAGACCACCCCATTCGTCCGCTCTGGCATCCCGCCTATTTCTTAAGACTTCTTAGTTAATTTTGCAAAATTTCTTTTACCAACTTGTAAAATCAATCCTTCTTTCACAGTCACCTCGAAATGAATATCATTTATAACAACATTTTCTATCTTTACACCTCCTTGCTGAACTAATCTCTTGGCTTCTCCTTTAGATTTAGCTAAATCTAAGTGAGGAAGTATTTCTAATATAGAATAACTGTCTTTAGGACAAAAGAATTCTCTAATATCTGTTGGAGTATCTTTATCTTTGAAAACTTTTTCAAATTCTTGCTCAGCTTTTTCTGCTTCTTCTTTATCATGATACAAGGAAATAATTTCCTTGGACAAAACAGCCTTCAAATCTCTTGGATTAGTAAATTCTTTCTTTAATTTATTAATTTCTTCATCACTCAATTGAGTACATAACTCAAAATAGCTATCGATCATGTCGTCTTTCATAGACATAAGCTTACCAAACATATCATTTGGTTCATCAGTAATATTTACAACGTTGCCCCAAGAAGTAGACATCTTTCTACCGTCTAATCCATCAAGCATTTTTAATGTCATTATGTCTTGTGGCCTTTGCCCAAATAGTTTTTGTACGTCACGACCAGAATTTAGATTAAACAACTGATCATTACCTCCTAATTCGATATCTGATTTCACGGCTACTGAATCATAACCCTGCAATAGGGGATATGTTATCTCTTTTAAGGTAATTGGTTTTTGGGATTCCCATCTTTCTTTAAAGTTTCTTCTTTGAACCAATTGTTGTACTGAGAAATTACTAGCTAAACTTAGAAAATCTGTTAATTCCATCTTTGAAAACCACTCACTATTATATCTAACTTCTATTTTCTTTAAGTCCAATATCTTGCCTACTTGTTTTAAGTAAGCTTTCATATTGTTTTTAATTTCTTCTTGAGTTAATCCAGTTCTGCCATCTGGTTTATCAGATGGATCTCCCACTAGGGCTGTAAAATCTCCAATAATTAAAACTACCTTGTGTCCTAAGTCTTGGAATAGTCTTAATTTCCATAATTGAGTAGCCCTACCAATATGAATCTTATCTCCAGTAGGATCAATACCTAATTTAACCCTTAGCTTCTTTCCAGAATCAAGTTCTTTCTTAAGATTATCTAAATCAATGATCTTTTCTATTCCTCTATTTAAAAGTTGTTCTTTTTTGTCCATATTTTTATATATTAATGGGTGGACCCAGCGAGATTCGAACTCGCGACCTCTTCTATGCCATAGAAGCGCGCTAGCCAGCTGCGCCATGGGCCCCTGGTGTCCCCGGGAAGACTCGAACTCCCAGCTATTCGTTAGGAGTGAACTGTTTTATCCAGTTAAACTACGGGGACTTCTTTCTAAAATATTAACAGTTTTGACATGTAAAAACAACCTTATTTAACGAAAATACCTCTTGATGAGGGTTTTTGTACTTAAGTGGGTCCCGAAACACTGTTGTAACTATTTTGTCAGATAGAGAGTATATAAGTAGTGTTAGGGAGAAGATAAGGTCTATTGGTGTTTATGTTAAATAGATAGAAAATCTTATTATTCAAAAGAAATTATCCGACCCTATTAATTAGCCTCTGTCTTATACTTCCAAATAGCTCCATAACCACTTGTAAGCCGATATAAAGAATCTGCTATAGGGTCATATATATAGATATACGAAGACGAAAACCCACAGTTATTATATTTGGGCCCTTTGAGCACTATCTTGCCATCAGGCAATATATTTCTTGCATCAAACATACATCCACTAGATCCTTTAAAATTAGTCGGCGCACAAGGAGCTATCTTCTTTCCATTATAAAAAATTCCAGCTAGTTCTGGTGTCTCACTATATTTTTTTTGGAACATTTCAGCCACTACGGTCCATGATAAATCACCATAGAAACGAGCACATCCATCCTTAAAAGAATCTGGGAAATGATCTACTATCAATGATTGTTCCATTGCACTATGAGTGTTGGTAGGTCCATTATAAACTTTGTCCAAATCATCTTCAGCAATATTAACGTGTTCTAATTCTTTTCCATTCATATCAAAAAGCCATAGATTTCCATCATCTCCATGCTTGTTCCTGCAATAGATTGAAGAGCAATCACTTAACACAGCCAATCTTGTAGAGCTTTTATTGAAATAAAGATCATACGACATATCAGAATATGTTTTGGCTATTTCTTTTGACTGCTGAGTATTAGAATCATATAAATAAATTATACCCTTGTCCCGCACGACTATATAACGGCCATCCTCGGACCAGTTAGCCCCTGGTAATTTTGTTCTTTTAATATTACTACCATCTGCTTCCATGCTCCATAAATAACTATCTCCTCTGCTAAAATAAATTCTATAATCTGCTATGGTTAATTCACTATTATCTGCCACTATCACTTTCTCGCACGGCGTAGTCTTATAAAGGATTGCCCCTGCTAAAAATAGAAGCGAGAGAATTAATAAAATGATGGATTTCTTATTCATAAACCTAAATTAATTACTTAATTATGAACCAAAAACCCTTGCAAAACAAGGGCTTTTATACGTGGGTGAGAGGCGAAACGTTATTATAACTATTTTGTTAGATAGAGAGCATATGCGTGGTCTTAGATTACAGCTATGTGCTATTCGTGCCTATCAGCAATAAAAAAAACCGCATAATGTGCGATTTGAAAAATAGGAATGAATTATTTTCCCCATTAAACCACGAAAGAACGTCATGCTATCTTTCCTCCGTGCCTATAAGGCCTAGTATCATTATATTCCATCTTCGCTTGTAGAATTTTCTCCATATCATATCCTTTATGACCTGCAAAATCTAAAACTCGAATAATAATATCTGCTAATTCTTCTTCTACTCCACTAAATTGGGGGATATTCTCACTTGATTGCTTGTTCTCCCTATGAGCTTCCATGGCTTCAGCAACCTCTGTTACAATCAACATAAGAATTGTGCCTATATCTCTATCATCATTCCACCATCCATGATCCTTTGCAGTCTGATGAATCTTTTTTTGTAATTCATTTATCGTATTATTTTCCATAATTTAATACTAACCTAAAGTTCCTCCGAAATAAAGAGTTTTAGTAAAATCTATAATATAATTTTTTAATTAAAAACCCAAAAACCCTTGCAAAACAAGGGCTTCTGTACGTGGGTGGCTAAGGAGACTCGAACTCCCAACCTTCTCTTCCACAAAGAGACACTCTAGCCAATTGAGCTATAGCCACCATGGTGCTCTCGGCAGGATTCGAACCTGCAACCTACTCCTTAGAAGGGAGTCGCTATATCCATTAAGCTACGAGAGCGAATACTAAAAATACTAACACATGATCTCCGAAAATCAAGGTTTAAATGGATTACTATAATGTTTCGTTTCTGATAAATTAAACTTTGTTTTTCTTTCTACGTAATGTCCTAAGAATTGATTATAGGATTTATCGTTTATTTGTATCTGTTTCACGTGTATATCTACCTCTTTTTTAACTATCAAATATCCATATGAATAAAATATAATACCAGCAATGAAAATAAATAATAAAAACAAGATCATAAAAGAAATAAACGATTTCTTAGCAACTGATTCGCTAAGATTAATAAAATGTTTTTTGTATTTCTTTAAATTAATCTTGCGCATAGATTTTTATCACAATATTAATTGCCACATAATCTCTGGTGGGGTTTTCTAAGTCTTCCTTGTAAATATTAATGGAGATTTCATTAATGCCAAGTAACCATTTACTATTTTCTATCTTTTCTATAAAACTTCTCATATGGTCGACTCTTCCTATGCCTGTAATTCGAAACTTTAAGGAGTTCCAATACTCTTCTTGTATGATGGGATCCTGAATCGGTAGAATTCTCAAATTTAGATCTAGGGCGCTAGACTGTTCTTTGAAGAAATTGATAAATTCTATTGGAATCTCTGGATCAATTAACGATTCATTACTTAATAGACCCTCCATCTCTTCTAATCCTTCTTTGTATAATATAAAATTCTTTTCAAAGTCTTCAAAACTCTTAGTTAAATATTCAATTGAGGCTAATTCACGTCTATCGTTTAACAGTTCGTAGGAGTTGTCCTTTATGCTAGAGACAATAGGGCATATAGCAAAGAAAAATACACCGATAATAGCAATCACTATCGTGAATATTGATAAATATAGTTGTGTCTTATAATTCATTGTCTAAATTGAATGTCACACGAAAATTAATAGCTTCTGTTTGCAACCAGTCTGATATTGTTAATTGAATATCATTAAATAATTCTACTTCTCGTAGATTTTCTCTTAACTGATATACTGTCTCTACCTTATTGCTATAACCAGATATTGAAACTAATGATTGTTTGGATTGATATAGATAAGTATCTAAATAAATCCCCCCAGGTATATATGTCTCTATCTGTTCTAATAATTCAGTAGACAAAAATTGATCCTCGTAAAATATATTTAATTCGTTTAACGTATTGTTTATATTATTAACTCGTCCCTTAAGTTCTTGGACCTGTGTGCTTCTTTCTTTCTCATAATCTATAAGTGCTTTTTGTATAATAATCTGATTATCTAAATAAAATTTTACGCTTAAAATCATAAACATAAATGCTATAAAAGAAGCGAATAAAACAATACCAATATTCCAGACAATCTTCAGTGTCATCTCTTGTCTTCGTTTAGCTTTTTCTAATGGTGGTAATAGGTTAATCATTTCCCCTTAAGGCCAATCCGATGGCAGTTGTGTATGTTAATAATTGTTTTTCAGGGATCTTGCTCTTATTTAAATTAACTAGGGGATCAGATTTAATTGCCTGGACAGACATCTTGTCACTTAAATAACTATCTAATCCTTTTAAATTTGCTCCACCTCCACACAAAATTAATTTTGGACCTGTTATTTTCTGTTTAGAATTACTCTGATAATAATCAATATGTTTAGAAAGGTGATTTACAAAATCAGAAACAGGATTAAGTAGTGCTTTAAACACCTTACTTCCAACTCCATCTATGTTTTCTAATCCATGACGTTTTTTCAGCTCTTCTGCTTTCTTAAAATTAACTTTCATGGCGTCTGCAATCGCTTGCGTATATTCAATGGTTGAAAAGGGAATAAAAGAAGCAAATCTTAAACCATCTCCCTGAAAAACACTAAAATTAGAACATGTAGCACCAATATCTACAATAAAAATTGGATCCTTGGTTCTTCCTCCTCCTATAACTGCACGTGCGGTAGCTTGAGACTCTGTTTCAAAAGAAACTGGTATTAAGTTAGCCAACTTACATGCCTCAACATATGGGTCAACAGTTGTTTTAGGAAGTGCTGCTAATAAAACTTCTGTGTGTTTTTTGCTAGTAATATTTTTTAAAATTTGAGAATCAAAATAAACATTTTCTATTGAAAAAGGGATATAGTTCTCTGCCTCAAATAAAACTGCCTTTTTAGTTTCCTGAATTGGCATTTTTGGCAATTGCATTACTCTAATAAATGATTTTTCTTCTGGAAGGGAGACTACAACATGTTTTGTTTTGAGACCCGATGTCTTGCTAATTAATTCTTTTATTTTTTGAGCAAGTGTATCAACGTCTTGGACTTCTCCTTTCTCAATTATAGAATCTTCTATGGCAATTTCATTAAAAATAACTATATCTTTCTTACTGTTTACCTTAACTAACTTTAAAGACCTATCGGATATATCTAATCCAAATATTTCGGGCTTTAGTTTTAAGAAATCAAAGTTCATTTTGTAATAATTCTTCCCAGCCCTTAAATTCGAACTGTTCAGATATTGTTGGTAAAAATGGAGGGGGACTATAACTCATATCAGGATTATAAATGCTTCTTCTTTCTCTAAATCCCGAAATCCAGACACTACCCGAACTCCACTTAGTTCCAACCCGCCCATTACTAACAATTGTACCATTAATCGTTAATAATTCCTTCTTATAATTACTACTTGTATAGTGATTGACTCCAAATCTTCCATTCTGAGCTATTATTATTCCATTCAAGTTCATATAATCTGGTCCATCAGGAGAAATTAATACGTCGTCTTGCGATATTAATACCAATCCTGAATCATCATCATTATATGTGAGGCCATCTAACAACCAGACTCCCTTATCCAGCCCAGGAGTTATTAGATCGCCAACAGCGAAAGTAATATTTCCGTCAATATCACCTTCAATCCATACTTGATCTTCTGCAAAAACTAAACCACACTCACCTAAGTTATAATTAGTAACATTGCTTTCATCATCTATAATAGAATATTCATAAAAATAGCCATCATCACTATTATAAGCTCTAATTCTATTAGTATCTTCAACAGTCCTAACTGACACTTGTCTGTCATTAATTATAACATGATATCCTTCTTCGTTTGAAGGCGGTAAATATAAGCCCTTTCCTTCATTCAAAGTTAAATTCTTAACTGTTCCTAGATCAACTGTAATTCCTTCAAAATCGAAATGGCCAACTCCTGTTCTAAATAAATCTTCCTGTCCATTGGCAGTCGTAAATACTCCAGGACACCTACATCCTCCTGTATAGTAACAATCTCCAGCAGGGCACAATGAACAACCAAATGAGCTCGTACAAATCCATTCGTCTTGCTCAGATGTAACTAAAGAATTATTTTCACCATCCATTCTAATCCCTCCATTAGAATGATATGGACCCAATATAACCCTATCTGAACCTGCCCAAACATTATCATTTATAATATATGAATATTCAGCTACTGTGGGTTTAATATAATTAACTCTCAACCTTCTATCGATATTCGGATAATCTAAGGTCCATGCTGTTACTGTTGCAATAATGGAAGTAGTGACATCACACGATCTCTCCTCTTCTATTTCAAGACTATAACGACCGACAGATCCTAGCCCTGGTAAACTAACTTCATATTCACACTCATTGCAGTCCAAGCAATCTGATGGCGGACATCCAATTTCCACTCCATTTGCAATATCATCGGAGTTATTTATTAAATACCACCTATATCTATTTAATCCCGCCTCTGCAACGTGCAATGATTGTTCATATGCTAACTCAAACTTAGCCATTTTAAATTGGTTAAGAACCAACCCGAGCAAGCCCGCTAATAGGGCCATAAAAATAGATCCAAAAATAAGGATATATGTAATTGTAAAACCCTTATTATTCATCATTTAATATTAGTGATCTTAATTTTACCTTACTTTCTAAATAATAGTCCTTAGGACTTTCTTCTATATTAACATTAACTATTAGCTTTAACTTTATAAGACTAATTTGTTCTAGATTATTCTGAGGATCAGCTATTTCATTACCCTCCTCATCGTAATAATAGAATACACTCTTTTGAGGACTGTTAATGGCATTTTGGATATAATTAGAAATACTAGAAGTTCTTTCATCGTCTTCATTATATTCTGGAATATCGTCATCGGTTGGATCAATAATTCCTTTTTTAAATTCACGATCGGCTCCAGGAATTGTTTGATCCCACGTTAATGTAAATTCTGTAATAGCAGCATGCTGAGGGAATCGCCAATCACAGTGATTGTGAACATTAGATCGTGCGTCAGAAAGCAATCTCAAGTGATTATCTTGTGCATAATCATTAACATCATATAAAATTACGTCTGACCATTGACCAGCACAATCACTACATAATCCCGATCCATAACATGGCCTTCCCACAAGATGATTGTCTACATATAAAGAAATACATTCTGATCCAGACCCTAAGTCTCCTTCAACCCTAACAGTTAATAAAAAGTTAGAAGCCTCTCCTTGATAATAATTATCCATTGTTACCCAACAACCCCCTCCACTATTATAAACCACACATTCATCTGTTATAGACATATGAGAACCTTCTCCTAGGTAATATCTTATTCTTTCTGTTTTATCGTCCTGATCAATGTCTGAATAAAATATTAATTCATTTGGCATTGCTAGCTCAATCATATGGGAACCATCTTGTCCTGGGCTAGCTTCTCTTAACTCTCTTAACATTGTTTTCATTCCTCGTCTTGCTTCATCTATCGCCGCTGTCTGCTGTAGAGCATAGCGATCCGCTCGATAAAGCGTGGGAATAATAGAAAACAGGGCAGTGGTAATCACAGCAAAAATAAATATTGCGACTAGCATCTCAACTATAGTAAATCCTCTATTCATATCTTTCCAAATAAATATTTTGTAGATTATCGCCAGATATTGTTACGGCAATATCTTGTTCGTAGTAATCAGGTAATTGTATGTTTAAATTATAGCCTGAGCCTGTATCTAGAGGGACAAAAACGGCCTCTCCTAGCTCGTTTGTAGTTAAAGTCTCGTCATAACCCGTTTTAGTTAAATTAAGCTCAGATCCAAATAATGGCAATAAGGTCTCACTATCATAAACTTTAGCTAATAATGAATTTTCAGCCTCAATATATAGGGTTGTATTAGCCGATTCTCCGGCCAATAGAGTAAGAGGCATTGGGCTTAGACCAATATCTAAATCAAGAGGGTTTCCATATCGAGAAAAACCAGAAAAGTAATAATTATCCGTATCTAGGTCCGTAAAGTTCAAAATTCCTGATCCATTTGTTGTTAAATTATCAGAATACTTATAAATAGGATCTTCTGCACTATCTATTCCAACTGTTGTGCTTCCTCTTACATCAAAATTAACTCCTGATAACGCTATTGCTGATCCGTTTTTCCATAGCGCTTGCCAATCATATAGTAATGGTGTTTTTGAAGTATCGCTAGTAGAAAAATTACCCCGTATTTTAATCTTGGGGTATGTGACAATATTTAATGATGATATATCTATAGGACTAGAATCAAAACCAGAACTATTCCCGGGCAAATCTACATCTGGAATAATTCCTGCCTCAGAATATACTTGATAATTAATTCCCGTATCAATATCCTCTTGATCATTGAATCGTAATTCATACCATTCAGTCATAACGCCTGGAATAATCTCTACTGACTCTAAATATCCTAATGAATTATAAAAGATTGGACTAATTTCTGACAATCCAACGGCTCCATCGGATACTGTTAGATTGTTAATAGTCAATATATTGCTGCTATTTAAAAAAGTATCAAAAAAATCATCGCCATTCCAGGGTAGGGCAGTGACAATACTTAAATCACTAGTCTCGTCTGTAATAAAAGTAATGGGATATAACTCTCCTTCGTTAATGGTTGGGTTTTTCCTGTCAGGTACACTTATTTCTACGCCACCATAAATGTCTCCCGAGGCAAATGTCTCTTCTTTCGAATATCCTTCTTTATTAATAGTCAATTTATAATCATCGGGACTTATCGATTCATCAACTATTAATAATCTACTTCCATCATCTGCTCCGAAGCACTGATTATAAAAATAGTTATCATTTATAATGTTAATTGAATCGCTAGAGCAAGGAGCTAATTGATCTCCTGATGATATTGCTACGGGCTGACCCGAGCTATTAACTAAATTTATTCTAATAGCTCCTTTATCCTCACCCGTTTCCATCTTACTGGAAGATACATAGGAGCTTATCACTAATTCACCTCCGAAATTATCTACCCAAGTCACAATAACTTTTACTTTTTTATAGTCGTCTGGAGCTGTATCAATTATAACGGGCTGATTATCACAATCTAATCCTTCGATGGTTCCATCCGCACAATCATCAAATGATTCTACTAGCGTTTGGAGAGTATATTCGATTCCATTAATAGTATTAGTGGTTTGATTAGTGGCAATATTAGCATATGGAATATTTCTGATCTCTTCTAGCGTTTGGTTAGCTAAATAAACACCCTGCATCTTTGCTTTTGTATGAGAAGAAATCTTAACTGACAATTGAAACCCTCCAAAGATACCTAAAAAAACTATTGATATTAAAAAGATGGACACCAATGCCTCCACTAAAGAGAATCCTGCGTTGTGTTTTGCTTTTATCACAATCCGCTCATTATAGAATAAATAGGTTGAACCATCGCGATGGCGAAAAATCCAACCACGCCACCAATAATTAATAATAATATTGGCTCAATAATTGATGATAAATTTTTAGTGATATTACTTACTTGATCTTCATAAAAATCTGCTAACTTAAGTAACATATTTGATGTCTCTCCGGTCTCTTCTCCCACTTTTATCATTTGTATAAACAATTCAGGGAATAGTTTCTTATTTTTCTCAAAAACCTGTGACATCTTTTCTCCTTTTTCTACAAATCCCGAAGAACTAAGTAAGGCTTCTTTATATCTATTGTTACTTACAGCTCCCGAAGAGATTTGAAGACCATTCACTATAGGAACTCCACCCTTTATTAATGCGCTTAGCGCCATGGAACTATAAGCTATATTTATTTTCTTAACTATCCCTTTTACAAACGGCATCTTTAACAATAATCCATCAATATAGTTCTTAAATGATTTTTGTCTCATTAAATATCCAAATAAACTAGGGATTGCTAATAATACCAAGACAACAATGTACCAATATTTTTCTAAAGATAATCCCAAATTAACGATAAAGGTTGTAACTGCCGGTAACTCAAGATTAAGATCAACAAAAGTCTCATTCAACTGAGGGACAACCTTAATCAGCATTATAACTCCAATTAAAACCATGGCACTTAAAATTACCGCTGGATATATCATGGCTCCCTTAACTTTTGATCTTAAATTGTAAGTTCTTTCTAATTGTAGGGCCAATATATCTAAAATATCTTCCATGTTTCCAGTTTTTTCTCCAACCTCTACCATACTAGAATATATTTCTGGAAAAACTCTAGGATATTTCGCAAAAGATTCTGATAAAGAAGATCCCTTTATAACCTGCTCCTTAATTCCTCCCAATACAGATTTAAAATACTTATTATTCGTCTGAAGAGATAATGTTTCCAATGCTCTAGGAAGAGGAACACCTGCGCTAATCATAACTTGAAGATTTCTTGTCATCATTAGCTTTTCAGCAAGCTTAACTTTTTTAATTTCTAAAGAAATTTTCTTCTTGTTTGTAGTATTTTTAGATATTTGCGCTGAGATAAGAAAAAACCCCTCCGCTTTTAATATCTTTGCCAAATCTTTTTCATCTTTAGCTTGTCTTTGGCTTTTCTTTTGAGTTCCGTCGCTTGATGTGGCGACATATGAAAATTTAGGCATATTATTCCATTACTACTCTTAATACTTCTTCAATTGTAGTGGCTCCCTGAGCTGCTTTCAACAAACCGTCCTCTACCATTGTCCTCATTCCTTCCTTCACTGCCTGATCTTTTATTTGATCTGAGAAAGCTCCTCCTGCTATCAATTCTTTAATGGTTTCTGTAATAGGCAACACCTCATAAATTCCCATCCTACCCTTAAATCCTTCAGGGCAAGTCTTTGTCTTTTCTGATTGAAAGAATTTTACCTGATCAATGCTTTGTTTTGTCTTTGTAATCTTTTCTTCTTTTAAAATCTTTAAAAGGTTGTCAGCATCACAATTTTTAAGAAGTTTTTTCATCGTAGCGGCAGTTAACTTAACCTCTTTCTTTCCATCACATAGTTTTCTTACTAGCCTTTGAGCTAAAACTACGTTTAATGTAGAGGCCAATAAAAATGGTTCTACTTTCATATCAATTAGTCTTGGAATTGCTCCGGCCGCATCATTAGTATGCAATGTAGACAACACTAAATGACCAGTTAGTGCGGCATTTATTGCTAGGGCTGCAGTTTCTTTATCTCTAATCTCTCCAACCATGATAATATCTGGATCTTGCCTTAATAAAGAACGTAAACCATTAGCAAATGTTAATCCGATCTTTGGTCGAACTTGTGTTTGATTGATTCTAGGTATTTGATATTCAATAGGATCTTCAATCGTAGAGATATTGACTTCTGGAGTGTTTAGAATTTCCAATATTGAATAAAGAGTTGTTGTTTTTCCAGATCCAGTAGGTCCAGTTACTAATATCATCCCCGTTGGCCTTCTAATCGATCCTTCTATTGATTCTAGAGCTTCTCCCCTAAGACCTAATTCATCTAAAGAGAATCCCTTGGCATTTTCAGATAATAATCTCATTACTATTTTCTCTCCATTCAAAACAGGTAGACAGGAGACTCTTATTGAATATTTATCTCCATCGTTATCAAATTTAAATCTACCATCTTGTGGTAGACGATGCTCGTCTAGCTTAAGGTCTGATAAAACTTTTATTCTTGCAACAATCCCCGGAGCAATTTGTCGGGGGAGTGTCATCGCGTCATGAAGTATCCCGTCAATTCTATATCGAACAATAACTTCTTTTTCATTTGGCTCAATATGGATATCTGAAGACCTGTCTAACACAGCGTGCTTAAGTAATGTATCAACAATTCGAATCACTGGCATCTCTTCGGCTACCTTTTCAAGATCTTTAGGGTCTTCCTCTCCCTTCTTGACCTTAATAGACCTAACGTCTTCTGATTCTTTGGCTATAAAATCTTGAAACTCTGCTTTCAGCGTTTTTCTGTACTGAGACAAAACATTTTTAATTCCTTCTGGCGTGGTCAGTCTTGGTAATATTTTTAAATTAGATTTCTTTTTAATAAAATCTATTGTCTGTAAATCTTGAGGATCTAGCATCGCTACCTCTAAAGACTTCTTTTCTTTTTTAAACGGAACAATATTGTTCGATCGGGCTAACGGTTCGGGAATAATATCTAAAACCTCTTGTGGAATTATTGATTTTTCTAAATTAATAAAAGGAATCCCTGTGATATATGCCTTTAACCTAGCTAAATCATCATGCGTAATTAATCGATGATCAACTAAAACTTCTTCCAATGGTTTCTTGGTTTTTTTAGACATCCTCAACGCCTTGTCAAAATCTTTTTTATTAACAAGATCAGTATCGAGGATAAACGCCTTCAGTCTGTTTGCGTCTAGCTTCATAGATTATTCACCTAATGATTGTTCTATTTTATTTAATACCTCTTCGAGACTATAATTAGCCTTTACTAGATAAGTAGTGGCTCCAAATTCTAGAGCTTGTTCCACTTCATTAATATTTTCTAGATTAGTTAAGATGATTACTGGAGTCTCTGCTGTAGCAGGCTCTTTTCTCATATTTTCTAGAACTTTTAATCCATGCATTTTAGGTAAAATAAGATCTAATATGACTAAGTCTGCATTGGCATCCTTAGAAAACTCTAATCCCTCTTCTCCATCAGTTGCTGAAACAACGTCGTATCCCTTATTTCTCAATCCCTCTCCCAAGGTCTTTTGTATCGCGTTATCATCTTCTATAAATAGTATCTTTTTCATGTTTTAAATTAATTATTTATTGATAATGAAAAACCAAACGTAGTTGATTCTCCTTCCTTTGAAGTAAACCATATCTTTTCCTTTAATGTATTCATTATTAATTTACAAATATACAATCCTAAGCCTGTTCCATGAACTTTTTTATGAATAACATTCTTAGCTCTAAAGAATTTCTCAAAAATTCTCTTTTTAACATCTTTTGGTATTCCGACACCATGATCCGTGATGGTAATACCCAATTTCTTTCCCTTGTTCTTGAAATTAATTTTAATTTCTGAATTTTCAAGACTATAGCTTAAAGCATTATCAATTAAATTCCTTAAAACTATCCTTATTAAATATTCATTAGAATAAACAAGGGGAATATCCTCTTGATCTACTTTGATTTTAATATTAAATCGATTGGCAACTGTTTCGTACTCCTTTACTACTTCATGTACTAAGTCAGACAATGAAAAATTGGCCTTACGCTTATCTACTTTCTGGTCATTAAGTCTGGTTATTATCAATAAATCATCAATCAACTTCTCCATTCTAATGCTATTCTCTTTTATAAGATCAAAATACTCTATACAGGTATTTGGATCTAGATTATTTTCCTTATGTTTGCTCAAGAACTGACTAGCCCACCTTAAACTTGTTAGGGGACTGCGTAATTGATGAGATACAATATTAATAAACTCGTCTTTTACCTTGTTGGTCTCCGCTAGCCCCTCAAAACTCCTTGTCACTACAAAAGCAATGACCAGTAACACTGTAGCTATTAACATTACTATTAATGCAAGTACTTCGGGTTGGATTAGATATCTTTGACCTAATGCATAAAAGAATAAACTACTAGCCATAATAACAATTCCCATCATTACAAACATGAATTGTGGGCATTGCCAAAGAGGTACATTGTATTTCCTCTTACAAGTTTTAAAAAGATTAAATGAATTCATTAGAATATTTTAACATGAAAATATTGAAAAGTCTTAGAAAGTGTGTATAATCATTATATACGTCGGGGCATAGTGCAATTGGTAGCACGAGTCCTTTGGGAGGATTTAGTCCCAGTTCGAGTCTGGGTGCCCCGACGCGGGTGTCGTATAGTGGCTATTATATATCCCTTCCAAGGATAGGACGGCGGTTCGATCCCGCTCACCCGCTCATAGAGCAACAAAAAACCACCATGAGGTGGTCTTTTGTTTTTTTTTTAAAAAGACAAACCCTCCCCTTATATAGTACAAGGGGAGGATAAATTGGATAACCAATTAGCGAATAGGCTTCACCATTAAACGCAACATGATGAAGAATACTAGAAATGCACCGATCATCCAATACATTAGATTACGCATAATTCTTGCGTCCTCGAATATACTGTTTGGTACATTCTCTGCATCGATTCCTATCTGGACTCCCGGAGACTTCCGTGAAAATTCGCTTGAATCACGATCTAACGCCTGATCAATGCTTCCGGGATAATTCTCTACAATGTAAAGAATTTCTGAGCCATAATTCTTTGAAAGCTCAATATCCTGAACCAGAACGATCTCTCCAACTAACTGGAGGGGAGAGCTATCGTATAGAGTATATATAGCTATAGCGAGATCGTGTGAAGAACCAGTTTCATCTTCTTCCGCCGACAAAGGAATACCTTCGTTGGTTTCGGCTAAGATTATCAGGGATTGACTAGCTGTGTGTAATCGCTGACGCTTGACATCCAGCCGATCTTGATCACTGCGCGACAGTATTGCTCCGACGATCAGTGCTATTACTAGAGCAATTATAGCGCTCCATACCCATAACTTCGTTGTTTTACGTGACAACTCTATCACCTCTTAAATTTAAACTATTAAAAATAAGGATATTTGTCAAACAAAAAACCACCGTGAGGTGGTCTTTTGTTTTTGAAAATCTATTTAACCATATCTTTAAGAGCTTTACCGGCCTTAAACTTAGGCACAGTGGAAGCAGCGATTTTGATAGCAGCTCCTGTTTGAGGATTTCTACCAGTTCTAGCCTTTCTCTTGCTTGTTGAGAATTTACCGAAACCAGTTAATACTACTTCGCCACCCTTTGCTAAACTCTTTCCGATTTCATCGATGATTGTGTTTAAACATTCGCCAGCAACAGCTTTTGAAAGCCCTGCTTTTTCTGCGACTGCTTCGATTAAATCTTGTTTTGTCATTTTTTTTATCAAAGGATTAATTGGTCGACTTTTGATTTAATTGTTATTTAGCGTATTCTATCACTCTTTTCTCTCTAATTACAACCACTTTTATCTCTCCGGGGTATTTTAGCTCTTCTGAGATACGATTTGCAACATCTCTTGCCAATCTTTGAGCCGAGACATCATCGATGTCTGTTGGGTTAACAAACACCCTTAATTCACGACCAGCTTGTATCGCATAAGCCTTGTTTACTCCTTCGAAATTAGTAGCGATTGCTTCTAATTCTTCCAATCTCTTTACGTAGTGTTCTAAAGTATCCTTTCTAGCTCCTGGTCTAGCACCAGAGATTTGATCTGCCGCTTGTACGATATGACCTTCTAGAGATTGATATGGATATTCTTCGTGATGTGACTTCATTGCCACGATCACTTCTTGCTCTACGTTAAATTTTTCAAGAACTTTCACTCCGATATCAGTATGAGACCCTTGGACCTGATGGTCAAGTGCTTTTCCAATATCGTGCAATAATCCTGCCTTCCTTGCAACCTTAGAGTCTAGTCCAATTTCTTCGGCTAACATGCCTGATAAAATGGATACTTCTATAGAATGCAATAAAACATTTTGGCCATAACTTGTTCTAAATCTCAATCTTCCTAAAAGTTCTATGATCTTTGTATCTAAATCTAGAACTCCTGTTTCAAATACTGCTGTTTGACCAGCCTTCCTGACTTGCTCAGCAATTTCTTCTTCTGCCTTCTCAACCACCTCTTCTATTCTTGAGGGTTGAATTCTACCGTCTGCTATTAATTTCTCCATTGCCACCTTAGCAATGTGTCTTCTTAGCGGATTGAATCCTGAAATCGTAATTACTTCGGGTGTTTCGTCCACCAATACTTCAACTCCTGTAATTTTTTCAAAGGCTTTTATGTTTCTGCCTTCTTTCCCTATAATTCTTCCCTTGATCTTATCGTTTGGAAGGGGAACAGTCGTTGTCGTCATGTCTTGTGCCTGTGATAGGGCAAATCGTTGGATTGTTAAGGTAAGAATCTCTTTTGCTTTGTCTCTGAATTGATCTTCGCCATCTCTTTCAAGCTTCATCATTCTTTCCATGATGTCGCGTTCCATGGTTTTCTCAACTCGATCTAATAGCTCTTTTTTTGCATCGTCTTTTCTTAGTTCAGCTATTGTCTCTAGCTTCACTATTTCTCGATCAATCATACCATCAAGTTTTATCTTAGCAGTTTGAACTTCTTCAAACTTAGAAAAAACTTTCTTTTCCTTGTCGTCTATCTCTGCGATTTTCTCTTGCAAACTTGATTCTCTTTTTAGAAGGAACTTTTCTGTTTTATTAAGCTCGTTTCTTCGTTGATCTTCTTCGCCTCGAGCTTTACTAATAATTTTAGAAGCGTTTTCTTTAGCTTCAGTTAAAAGCCGTTCTACTTCTTCTCTGGTTACTTGAATTTTTTTCTTGATCTTGATTTCTAAACTGCCAATCTGCTTTTTAGCGATGGACTGTCTAGTCAAATAACCTAGGAAGCTACCTACTACAATCCCGACAAACCCTGTGATTAGCAAAGCTAAATCAATCATGTGTTTGTTGGGTTAATTATTGATACCCTAAATTTAACAAAATAAAGGGCTTTTGTAAACTATTTCTTTGATTCTATCACAGAATCAATAAGTCCATATTTTTGAGCGTCTTGCGCTGATAGATAAAAATCTCTATCAGTATCGCGTTTTATAACATCTAATTTCTGTCCTGTGTGATCGGCTAAAATTTGAGCTAGCTTAGCTTGGATTTTTAAAATCTGATCAGCAGTAACTTTAATAGCTGCTGCTTCTCCTTGGAAGCCTCCTGCAACTTGATGAAGCATTATCTCACTATTAGGTAGAGCATATCTTTTTCCAGGAGCGCCTGATGCCAAAAGAACTGCTCCCATAGAAGCTGCTAACCCAATACAAACAGTTGAAATAGGGCAGTCTACATATTGCATGGTGTCATATATCGCCATTCCAGAGGTAACTGATCCACCTGGACTGTTAATATATAATCTGATTTCTTTTTTAGGATCCTTGGATGCCAAAAAAAGAATCTGAGCAATAATAGAGTTTGCCATTACATCATTTACGGGGCCTGCAAGAAAAATTATTCTATCTTCTAATAGTCTTGAATAGATGTCATATGCTCTCTCTCGTTGTCCGCTCTTTTCTATAACTGTAGGAATGAGATTCATATGTTTTGTTTAATGATTATATGTGATATTAGCATTGTTTTTGGGGTTTTTCAATGGAACCGCCGACAAATGAAAGAGAGTCGCAGGAAGCGACTCTCAGGGAATACGATCCTTCCTAGGAAGAAGGGCCACTACAGAGAAACAGCGCTATCACTAGAATAAATCCTAGTGCGGCCATAACTCCGACCTTTACACCGTCAGGTATATCACCGGGTCCTGTCATGGTAAGTTCCTCCTATTCACGGAAGTTTCATGGCATAATACCATGGACGTTGTTCTATTCTTTGTCCTCGATCAAGGATATTTCCCCCAAAAGAAGAGAATAGAGTTAAAAGAGCTACTGTAGCGATAAATAATATGAGGAAAAATCCTCGCGCAGGAACTAGAGACATATGAGTCTCTATTCTTTGATGTGTTAATCGTTTTAATCGAGACATCATCAACCTCCTCTATGATTTTATTGTAACAAAAAATCGCCTCAACGGCGATATTTTGTTTAAAAGTCCTATTTAATCTGATCTTCTACATATTGTAGTGTCTTCTCCTGCTCTAATCTCTCTCTTATATACCCATCGACTTCTTTCATGTCTAATTTCTCTTTATCTCCAGGGAAATTAGCTAAAAAGATATCTATCTCTTTCTTTAACTCTTCGTCAGTTACCGTAATGTTTTCTTTTTTCTGTAACTCTTTCAATAGGAGAGTGCGCTTTATCTTTCCTTCTACTTCGGGTTTAAGATCGTCTCTTAATTGTTCTTCTGATTTCTTAACCTGTTCTAGATAGGCTTCAAAAGAAATCTTTAAGAACTGATCAACATTCTTTTTTAAATCTTCTATTGTTCTATAAAGTTCAATTGTAATCAGATTAGCTGGAACTTTTATATCACAAGTCTTTAGAATTTCTCCTAAAGCATCTGTTCTAACTCTTTGTTTCTCTTGATGAGTTCTATCGCGCTCCATCTGTTGCTTGATAATCTCCTTTATAGTCTCTGGCTTACTAAAATCTAACTGTTCGAGTTGCTCTTTTGGTAATTTATCTTTATTTTTTTCTAAATTCTCAAAAGCTTCATCAACGTCTTTCTGTTCAATTTTGATTTCATTCTTTTTAACCTTATCTAATTTATATTCTCCGATTGTAAACTCTGGAAGAAGATAAACTTTTGCTTTAAACTCTAAAGGATTATTGTCAGCGATTTTCGTAATGTTAATCTCTGGCATTCCGATAGGTTCCATTCCTTCTATTGCCTTAGGATAAAATTCCTGGATAGCTTTTTCAGCAGCTGAGTGTAATAAAGCTTCTTTTCCAACATGAGACTCAACCATGTCTTTAGGAGCTTGCCCTTTTCGGAAGCCCTTAATCTCAAGATCCTTAGTGGCTTCTTCTAGAGCTTTATCTATATGTTTTTTTAAGTCTTCAAAATCAACTGTAATAGTCAATTCTAATTCTGTCTCGTTTATTTCTTTTTTTTCTACTTTCATATTTATGCAAATATAGCTAATGATATTAACGCAACAACACTAAGAAGTTTTATTAAGATATTCAATGAAGGTCCTGATGTGTCTTTGAACGGATCTCCAACAGTATCTCCAACAACTGCTGCCTTATGAGCATCTGATCCCTTTCCTCCAAGATTACCAGCTTCAATATATTTCTTAGCATTATCCCAAGCAGCTCCTGAATTGGCCATGAATAAGGCCATTACAAAACCTGTGCTTAATGCTCCGACAAGCATTCCTGCCACAGCTTCTTTTCCTAAGAGTAATCCGACTACTATAGGAGAAAGGATTATAATAATTGAAGGAACAATCATTTCTCTCAATGCTGACTTGGTTGCAATATCTACACATGCCTTGTAATCAGCCTTCTCAGTTCCATCCATTAATCCCAATTTCTCTTTAAATTGTCTTCTTACTTCTTTTACAATTTCTAATGCTCCCTTACTCACACCCTTCATTGTTAAGGCAGAGAATAAGAATGGTAGCATTGATCCAATAAATAGTGCTGCTAATAGCCTTGGATCTAATAAATTAATTCCTCCTTCCTCAATATTTATACCAATGGCTTGAGAATAAGTAGCAAGCCATGCAAGCCCTGCTAAAGCAGCTGCACCGATCGCAAATCCTTTTCCAATCGCAGCGGTACTATTACCAACAGCATCTAATGCTTCTACTTTTTGTCTAACCTCTGATTCTAATCCACCCATTTCTGCAATCCCTGCTGCATTATCAGCAATAGGACCATAACAATCAGTAGATAGATTAATTCCTAATACTCCCAATATTCCTAAACCAGCCAAAGCAATACCATATAGTCCACCTAGTTGATAGGCAAATACTACTGTGGCTCCCACTGCTAATACAGGAATAACGGTACTCTTCATTCCAACGATCAATCCTTCTATTAATACATTCGGTGATCCTGATTGACCTGCCTTAGCAATTGTTAGGGTAGGCTTCTTCTTTTCATCTGTATAATACTCTGTAGCCTTTCCAATAATCCATCCTGCTAATAGTCCGATTACTATTGCCCAGAATAGTTTCAAATCTTGGAACATAATAGAAGTTAATACATATGCTCCACCAATCATTAATGCATTAGCAATTAATACACCTCTTTCCATTGCTTTTCTGACACTCTTAGTTTGATCAGCAAAATTAGATGAACTCTTAAATACTTTTACAAATAATGTTCCTATTAATGAAGATAGGATTCCGATAGCTGCCAATATAATAGGGAATACTAATCCAACCGTATCAAAAGCAACAACTCCTATTACCATTGCAGCAATAATGGTTGATACATATGATTCAAATAAGTCAGCTCCCATACCAGCGATATCTCCCACGTTATCTCCAACCTGATCTGCAATCACTGCAGGGTTTCTTGGATCATCTTCTGGAATTCCTTTTTCAACTTTTCCAACTAAATCTGCTCCAACGTCTGCAGACTTTGTAAATATTCCTCCACCCACTCTCATAAATAGAGCGACTAATGAAGCTCCTAATGCGTAGTTAATTAATAGAGAAACATCTCCGAATATTTGCCATATGGCTAATACTCCCAATAGTCCTAATCCTACTACTAAAAATCCCATTACTTGTCCTCCCCAGATTGCCACCCTAAAAGATTCTGCAAATCCTTTTTCAGCAGCACTAGTTGTTTTAACATTAGCTATAGTAGAGACCATCATGCCAATATATCCAGCTAAACTAGAAACAATTGCACCCAATAAAAAGATGATTGGTGCATTTATTCCTTTATTTAATAGTCCTAATCCTAGAGCGATCAGAACTAATATGATAGCCATTACTTTAAACTCTCTTTTTAAGAAAGTTTTTGCTCCTTCTTGAATAGCTTTTGCTATTTCTTGAATCTTATCTCCTCCTGAACTAGATTTTTTTAATCTATAAATAAGATATCCGACAAACCCTAAATCTAGGATGCCGATTATTAAAGATATTAATAAGTAATTCATGTGTTTTTTTAATTATTTTTTCTTTTTAGCTTCTTTTTTAACCTTCACTTTCTTTTTCTTTGGCTCTTCTTTTTGTTCTTCTGTGGGCTCTTCAGTTATTTCTTCTTTAGCTGATTCTTCTTCGGTTATAACCTCTATCTTTTCAATAACTTCTTTAGGTTCTTCAACCTCTTCAACTTCTACCTTCTCTAATTCTTCTTCTGGAATTGGAGCAGAAGCACCCTCAGCTTGAATGTCTATTTTCCAGCCAGTTAATCGAGCAGCTAGTCTTACGTTCTGACCACCCTTACCAATAGCTAAAGATAATTGGTCTTCTGGAACAACTGCTATTGCTTCTTCTTTATCCATTACCTTAACCTCTGTAATCTTTGCGGGGGAGAGAGCGTTAATAATAAACTGCTCTGGGTCCTCATCCCACAAGATAATATCTATCTTTTCCCCATTTAAACTATTAATTACTGCCATTACCCTAGTTCCTCTTTGTCCTACCATTGCTCCGATAGGATCAATTCCATCTTCATTGGCTACAACAGCTAATTTAGTTCTATAACCAGCTTCTCTAGCAATGCTTTTTACTTCAACCTGACCAGCTGATACTTCGGGAACTTCTATTTCGAAAAGCTTAGTAACAAATTTAGGATAAGCCCTAGACAACAGAATAGAAGGCCCTCTTGGACTTGGTTCAATAGATTTTAAAATTAATCTATATCTATCTCCAATTCTATAATGTTCTCCGGGGATCTGCTCTAGGGGAAGCAATATTCCTAAAGTCTTTCCAATATCAAAGAAAATATTTCTTCCTTCAATTCTTTGCACTGTTCCTGATATAATTTCTCCTTCTTTATCCTTGTATTCTTCTAAAACAGAATTTCTTTCTACCTCTTTTAATCTTTGTAAAATAACCTGCTTTGCTGTTTGAGCAGCGATTCTTCCATAAGTACCTTCTGCCTTTACAGAGAGTCTTAATTCTTCTCCGGCTGCAGCGTTTTTATCTCTTTGAATAGCTTCTTCTATCAATATATGCTTTTTAGGGTTAAATCTAACCTTTCTTTCTTCTTCTGGGATTTCTTCTTCCGATTCTTTCATGTCTTCCAATTCATCTTCTGAGTAAATCATTGAATCATCTACGATATCTAAAACCTGCCAAAACTCTACAGTTCCTGTTTTGGTGTCTAGTTTAGCCTGAATATTTTCACCTTTACGATCGGTATCTTTTTTTAAGGCAGCAGCTAAGGCTACTTCAATAACCTCTAAGATTGCTTCCTTTTCAATTCCTTTTTCTTCTGCTATTTGAGCGACAGCAGTTACTAAGGCTTTTAAATCTTCCATAAGTTTATATTAATAATTTCTAGAAAAAAGGGCCCACTTAACTGGACCGTATCATTCTTGTTTTTATGTTATAAAAACAATGCTTCCTTGTCAAGACAATAGGCCCCGACATCGCGGAGCCTATATAGCAGCCTACGGGCTGCTACGCGTCTTCATCTTTTGAAACTATCTGATTTCTATCACTAAGCAATTCTTCGAATCGCCGTTGGATAGATTGCATGCGCTCTAGAGACATTCGACCGAGAGGTAATTCATACTCTCGTGTTCCTCCAGGTAAGTACGTCTTCAGATAGTCCTCATAGCTTACTACGATTACCGTAGTCATGATCGCCTCCTTGGGCAGATTATTGACGCGTCTTCACCTTAACTCTTTCGGTTAACACGTCAAGAGTTATTTAGCTCAATAGCCTGATCAGTACTCATGTTTAATTCGTTTGTCAGGTTAGGATATATTTCTAGAACATATTTTGCTTCTTTACTTGGATAATACATAATACATTCTTGAGTAACACACGGTGGAATATCATTTTTTATATCAACTATTTTATAATCTTCATCTAACCATAAGATATCAATAGGGAACTTCATGTTCTTCATCCAAAAACCATGTTTATCAGCTTCTTTAAACACAAACAACATCGCTTGATTCCTTTCTAATGACTCGTGGTTCATTAGTCCTATTCGTCTTCCTTTTATAGTGTCACGAATCTCTGTCTCAAACACAAAATCATCATACTTTAATATAGTAGTTTTTTTGTATGGCATATAGACTACTATTAATATGCAAATTATTAAAATTATAAATACTAAAAGTTTTTTCATTTATTATTATATATTATTTATATACTGTTCTAAAGATTTATACTCTTTATCGTTTTTATCTTTGTCCCATTCTAGAAACCGCATCAAGTCTTCTTTTCCAACCTCCTTGTTCCCAGTCCAATAGTTGAGCCATCCAACTACTAAAAGAAATTGTTTTCCGAGATTTTGACTAGAAATTTCTTGAATTAAAAAATCTATCTCTTCAAAAATGGGAGACATGTCTTCTGCCCTTTCAGCTGATTCATACGCCATTTTGTATTCCTTAAGACCTCTCTTTTTGAGAGAATCTAAGAAATAAATAAACCCCTTATTCAATCTTGAGACAGTATGCCTCGGTTTAATCTCCCATGTTCTTTTTGCATATTTACGAGCCATTATTAGATTATTGTCTCTCCAATAACCCGACGCTAAATTAGCATTTACAACAAAATTATTTTTATTAAAATCATGTCTTATGGCTTCTTTAGCTAAAACAAATCTTTTCTCGGGATTATTCTCGTACGAACATAGAAACCTATATAATGTATATAAATACATACTACTTCTGTCTATAAGCGAAAGTCTTGCCTTGTCTAGCCTTTTCTCTTTACTTAAACGATTCAGCAATTCAGTAAAAATATCTAGAGCTCTATACTTATAGAAATAATCATCTCTCCCTTTAAGATGTCTCGGCATAATTTGAAAACACAATCCGATAATAAACATTATATTTTCAAATATATTATCAGCGGTAATATATAGCGAATCGGTCGTCCCTGTCTTTTGAACCCTCATGCTATTTTCATATTTTAAAGAAACTCGACTAACTTCTTCTCTAAAAAATCTTTTGTGATTTTCATTGCTAAACCCTTGATGCCGGCATGTATATTTTAATAAGTCAAAAGAAGTCTCTGTGTTATTCTCTATAACATCTCCCCATATTAACAGCTGTATATTGCTGTCTAAAACATATTTTTCTGCAAACTTTTTTTCTGTGAACTTTATATCATTAGGTAATATAACAATTTTAAAATATTTTTTTAGATTATTATTTATCAATATCTGGTCTATGATTTTAATAACATTTTTTCCAGCATCTATCTTATCGTTTAGGATACAATCTGCTACAGCTATTATCTTTTTTCGAGAGGTGAATATAAATATATTCCTAGAACATAACCAGAAAATAAAATGTAACATTATCGCACAAATTAATATTTTTAAAAGGCTCGATCCTATATTAATTATAAAAGTATTTATTATAAATATGATGAATATCAAATAGATAGACCAGCTCAATAGACCTTTAATAGTAATCCATTTTCTATAAGAAAATTGATTTATTAAATCAACTAAAAATTTAACTATATTAATATGATTTCCAGACATAAGTGGACCATGCTGGAGTCGAACCAGCCACCTCTACTATGCGAAAGTAGCACTCTGCCAAATGAGCTAATGGCCCTTAGGTAACCCAGTATTTCTTTTTAGTCATCTCATCTCTTTTAGAAACGATTTGATCCTTTTTTTCTTTAGCTTCGTTAAATAATTTATCTAATTCTTTTTCTTCCAACCCTCCTAATTCTTTCACTCGTGGCTTTAGATATTTCTTTGTATTTTTTCTCGGATCATCCAATACTTCACCCAAAAGAATATTCAAAACCTTTCCAAGAATTGGGCCTGGCTGAACTTTTAAAATTCCCATAACATCCTGGCCTCCAATTTTTAATTTATTTACGCTGATTACATCCTGACTAACCTTGTCGGCTACATATTGGAAGTGTCTCAATTTGTAGGGGAGCGCCTTAGGACATCCGGAACCGATTCTATCTGACATTCTTACCTCTACCAGTTCATCAAAGTTCTCTTGACCAACATTACTCAGCAACCTTCTTACAGAACTTTCATGAACCTCGTCTACATTATAATAAAACAAATGATACCTAACTAATTTGATAATCTTTTCTGCATCTTTTTTAGCGAATTTCAAATCATTTAAAATCTTTCGTGTCATCTTGGCTCCGATGATTTCATGGTTATAAAAAGTAGAGTCTTCTCCTTCGCCGTCTTTAGATCTTGGCTTGCCAATGTCGTGTAATAGAGCAGCCACCCTTACATATATATTAAACTTTTGTTGGGCCGCATAATCTAAGGCCTTAACAGAATGCTCGTACACATCAAACACATGATGTTTATTCTGACCTACTTTATAACCTTCTAATAGTTCAGGTAAAACATACTCTAGTAATCCTAACTCTCTTAACATCTCTATTCCCTTACTAGGAATGTCAGACATAATAATTTTTAAAAATTCATCTCTGATTCTTTCCTTAGAAATGTTTTTTAAAAGTTTAGCATTTTTAATAATTGCTTTTTTTGTTTTTCCTTCAATTTCAAAACCTATAGTGCTGGCAAAACGAACAGCGCGCATTAGACGCAGGGCATCTTCCTTGAATCTTTCATCTGCGTCACCTACGGCTTTTAAAAGCTTTCTATCTATATCTTTTTTCCCATCGAAAGGATCAATAATTTCTTGCTGAGAATTCACAGCAATAGCGTTGCTAGTAAAATCTCTTCTAGAAAGATCTTCTTCTATTGTCTCCGCCCATTCAACTTTGTCGGGATGTCTATTGTCAGAATAGTTTTGTTCAGTTCTAAACGTAGTCACTTCAACTTCTTTTAAGGAAGGTATTTTAGAACCTGTTAGAATAGTAACCGTACCAAACCTATTTAATGAATATGTTTTTTTAAATAATTTTATTATCTGATCTGGCGTAGCATTGGTAGTAACATCCCAATCTTTTGGTTTTTTATTAGTGAAAATATCCCTCACACAGCCTCCAACTATAAAAGATTGGAAATTATTCTTTTCCAAAGTTTCTAGAACATCTTTAACTGGTTTGGGTATCCTCATATTCTTTAATACTACTTTATATATTGTAGATTTTCAATTAAATTGTTAGCATGAAAGTGCCCCTGTAGCTCAATTGGATAGAGTGCTTGTCTTCGGAACAAGAGGTTGAGGGTTCGAGCCCTTCCAGGGGCACATATATATAGACTCCCCTAATGGGGGAGTCTTTATCTTGTCTTGACAATATACTATATTCAATGGTATAATATAAGTATAGGAGAGTGATTATGAAAAACTTAAATACAATCCGAGAAGAAGTTGAGGCGATACGAGATGAGCTGGGAAAACCAGTTGATCCAGGTATCAAAGAACTAGTGATTGGCTTAATGGCAAACGGCATCACTACTGATGGCTCTTGTGAAGGACACTTGAAACGGAAACATCCTTACCCTTGGGTAGATGTACCCTATCAAGAGGCTGAACAAGTATCTCATCTGGTGGGTATGCAAAATAGGCCAAAGCTGGGAGATGGCTCGGACAACACAAACTTCTGGGTTATTAGACCCAGCGGAGGACTAAGAATCATTCCTCAAAATCAATCTCTCCCGATCGAAGAATTACAACATATGGCAGAAGAGTTTGGGCTCTTCCTACAACATGTCTTCGAGAGAGACAATCAATAGAACATTGCCAAGGAGGTTAATATGCATTACTACGATCGAGTAGTACGTTGGTCTTTGCGAGTAAAGCCTAAAAATCCCGCAAAAGGCATCAAGGGAATAAAGGGCTTTATGAAAGCTAATCCTTACGGTCTTGGCCGAAGGCTAGTTACTTTTATCGTACAGATCATCGGATTTCCCTTCACTAAATTGTGGTTGGACACATTTGACAAAATGCTCCCCAAGTATACGCGGTATACTGATCCTAGAGCATTACCGTCAAAAGCTGGCGCTTTCGCATTCTATATGTGCGGACTATCGTCAGCATGCATGATAACCACACCCATTCTCTGGCTGGCAGGCCAATGGCTTGCATTCGGAACTTTATTCCTCGCTGTGGCCTTCTGTGCCATATCAGGACAAGTTCTACGCAGGAGAATCCCATGACCCCAAGCGCTGCTTCTTCGCGCTTGGGGCTCCTTTTATTTTAAAAACCCTAATGATACAATATCCTAATGAAGAAACATTTAACAATCTTAATCATACTAATAGTTGTCGGTACTATATTCATCTCCGACATGACTTATGCTCAATCAGGCATAGTCCCATGTGGAAGACGAGAAGATGTAGTAAAACATGATAGCTCGGGTGCTGTAATAGCGAGTCCAGACGAGACAGCAGACTGTACTATATGTCACTTCTTCATATTAGTAGACAACACTGTAGATTTTTTAATATTTAATTTAACTCCACCTATCTTCTTATTAATGTTAGTTCTCGGAGGAGGTGGTTTTATCCTGGCAGCAGGAAACCCTCAAGCTGTAACTAAATCTAAAAAGATAATCACATCCGCATTGATAGGAATAGTTATTGTATATGGAGCATATACAATTGTAGGTATATTCCTACAATCCATAGGTTTAAATACTTGGACTAAAGATATATATCTCAATTGGTGGGATAAGGGCTTCTTTGAGATTAAGTGTGATGTACCAATGGCCTCTACTGGATCTCCATTAGTTATGGCTCCGGTGGTGCCAGCAGTTCCGGCACCAGTAATTCCTGCGCCGGCATTAGGGCCAGTTGCATTTAACCCTCCGCTTATTAAAGCAGCTAAAACTATTAATATTGTTAAAAACAAAGTAATAAATACTAGCTCTCAGATATATCAGTTTAATACTAATCCTCTCTATTCTATGTTCGCGTCAGGAACAGTTAATATTAAAGAGCCAGATGGCTATGCGAGAATAATATTATCGGACAAAAAAGGAAATGAGTATTTGGTATACGAAGCATCGGGACCATTCGATAGTGGTTCTTTTTCATTTGAGAAACAATGTGTAGAAACATGTGTATTGGATGGACTAATGCCTAAGTCCGTTGATGTAGAATTGCATAAAGCAACAATGAAGGTAACTGATGTGTCCTTATTAGAAGACAAAGATGATTTAGACATTAAAGTTGGCATTAAGTCTTATGCGGCTAGTACTAAAAAAGTTCAACACGACACCAAACTAGCTAAAGTACAAAAGTATATTAAAGATAATGAGCTTGGGTGGACGGCTGAGGAAACTACAGTATCAAGCCTAAGTTACTCGAAAAAGAAAAAACTATTTGGAACTATTGTTGATGAAACAAATGCTAGTTTCAACTCCCAAGGAATTGAGTATTATAAAAGCGGGATATTCGAAACTAAAACTTCTGATACTTCTTATAATGCTAAAAACATATCCAATCTCCCTAATAATTTCGATTGGAGAAACACGCACGGGAAAAATTGGTTAACCTCTGTTAAAAATCAAGGCGGATGTGGCAGTTGTTGGATATTTGGTACTGTGGGAGCAATAGAAAGCGCCGTAAAAATATATTTTAATAATCCTGCACTTAACCTCGATCTATCTGAACAAGAAATATTGTCTTGTAGTACTGGAACACATAATTGTGAGGATGGAGGCTATATGGTGGACGCGATGAGTTATTTCGAAGACAAGGGGCTTGAAAAAGATATCTATTACCGATATATGGAGCAGATACTGGGTTGTGAGGCAGACTATGAAAGTAAGGCGCGTAGATTATATTCTCTGGGATCAGGAAAAACCTACTATTCTCCAAGCGACAAGGAAATAAAAACTCTATTAATCAATAATGGCCCTCTATCTACCTCCGTTACAAGCATGCACCATGCTATGACTTTAGTGGGCTACGAAACTGACCCATCATCATCAAATGTCATATGGATATTTAAAAATAGCTGGGGTGAAAATTGGGGAGAAGATGGTTATATGCGAATAATGGGGGCTATTATAGGCACCGTGCAAACCGTTGGAACTCCGCTTAGTCTAGTCGGCGAATCTTCGGAAGCTAAGATACAATGTACTGATAACGATAATGACGGTTATTGTTATTGGGGAATATCTAAACAACGACCTCATTCTTGTTCTATTCTCTGTCAGGAATATAAAGACTGTGATGATTCCGACCCTGACCTTAATATTTACGATGAAAATTTTCAATGTAAATCATCTGAAATTACACAAGATACAAGTCCTCCAAAGTTTGGGAATCTACAACACCCTACGTGGGCTAGCAGAGAATATCAATTTCCCGTAAGCACTTATGTTTATGAAGATGGAAAAATTGGGGGATGTATATTAAATATTTCGCACACAATGATCGATGATGAGGAAGAAATAATCGCTAATTTTTCTAAATTAAATAACAGTACCACTTACAGTACCGCGGCGGGCATCGTCTTTAACAATTTGGGCGTCCATAATGTTCAATTCCGCTGTTGGGACGAAGCAGGAAATATAGGGTTTAGCGAAACTAAAGAGATAGAAGTTATGCCGAAACCAATAGTCGACGATGATAATAATGACGAAGAAGAGGAGGAGGAAGAAGAGGAAATCCCCGATATTCATTCTGGCATATCTATAAGTAAAATATCTCCTACTTCCGCAAAATTAAACGTTAAACAACGATTATCTGTAGATGTTTCCGACAATGGAAAAATATTAACCTGTGCCCTAAAGGTTAATGGCACTGCCGTGAAATATATGAATCTATCGCAATCTTCTTGCCGGAACTGCATGGCATCCATAGATTACACATTCACAAAAAGAGGCTCGTATACCACTTTAGCCAGGTGCGTAGATAATGAGGGTAATGCTCAAGAAGGACAACCGATAATAATAAAGGTGGGCACCGATTGCCCTGATTGTAATAAAAATCATACAGACCAATGCAAAACTCCTCTAAAGTGTGAAAAGGATTGTGGAGCTGACACTAAGTGTGATGGAAAGGAACTTAACTCGAGCTGGATAAAGAACAACGATTGTCATTCTTGTAATTACGGGTGTAAACATAGCATTGATAGCGAACAACCCATAAATTATGCCCTTGGTCTTGCTAATAATATTTGTCTTTATGATTGTAATATAACCTGTGAGGGCTCGGGATGGGATGTATTCTTTAAATCAACAAATTGTAAATCTAGCGCTTGTTCTGAATATAAGACCACAGGTAATATTTGTTATTATCAAAGATCTTGTGGTGCAGGAGGATGTTCTTATTCTCTTGGAGACATCAAAAAAACATGTTCCAAATCTAAGTGCACTAAGTCTGGATGGGACAATTCATTATGTCAAAATAATAACACCACGCCCGCTTCTAATTGGTTACCCTGCAACCCAAGTTCTAATTGGACGTGTGGTAAAAATAAAAGCAATTCATCTTCATCTTGCGAGGGAGATCATATTGGTTGGGGATTAGGTAAAAGTGGAGAAATAACATGCCCGCAAGGAACAATCGCAACAGAAGGTTCTTGCCGAGGAAGAGACTCTAAGGACTCTTCTGTAATATCAGAATCTAGATTATCCATGGTTCCTTCATTAACTACATTTAGTAATTCTACTACCTTTAGAGCGCAAAGCTCTTGGTATTGTAAGTTCAAATGTTCAGGAATCTTTTGTGGAGCAGATGGTTGCGCATGGGCTAATTGCAAACCAGGGGCTCAGGTCATAAGTAAAATAGAGTTAGACATATATCATATTAACGCTAGTCATATGAAGTATAAAAAGACTTACTTCAATCGAAGTGAGATTACTTGGAATGGAAAAGATAATAATGGAAATAAATTTCCCAATGGTACGTGCGCATATAAAATAACTACCCATTTAAATAATGGTAAAAAATATATAAATAAAGGAACCATTAAAATTAAAAAATAATATTTATAATAATATTTATTTTTTGTGATACAATATCCTAATGAAGAAACATTTAACAATCTTAATCATACTAATAGTTGTCGGTACTATATTCATCTCCGACATGACTTATGCTCAATCAGGCATAGTCCCATGTGGAAGACGAGAAGATGTAGTAAAACATGATAGCTCGGGTGCTGTAATAGCGAGTCCAGACGAGACAGCAGACTGTACTATATGTCACTTCTTCATATTAGTAGACAACACTGTAGATTTTTTAATATTTAATTTAACTCCACCTATCTTCTTATTAATGTTAGTTCTCGGAGGAGGTGGTTTTATCCTGGCAGCAGGAAACCCTCAAGCTGTAACTAAATCTAAAAAGATAATCACATCCGCATTGATAGGAATAGTTATTGTATATGGAGCATATACAATTGTAGGTATATTCCTACAATCCATAGGTTTAAATACTTGGACTAAAGATATATATCTCAATTGGTGGGATAAGGGCTTCTTTGAGATTAAGTGTGATGTACCAATGGCCTCTACTGGATCTCCATTAGTTATGGCTCCGGTGGTGCCAGCAGTTCCGGCCGTACCCGCTGTTCCTTCCGTACCGGCAGTACCAGTCGCAGTTCCGCCAGGGAAAACAAATGACATGTCTATAATAATGAAACATTACGGAAAACACGTAGGTCCTGGCGACGAAGGATATGAGGCCGATCTTAATAACGATGGCATTGTTAATGATGATGATATGATAATGTTAAGACAAAGCATTGCTTAAATAATAAAAAATATGAACACTAAACACATATATTCCTCCATTCTAATATTAAGTATTTTAATTCTTGGTGCTGGGCATTATGTACACGCAGCTAGCCCTCTTTTACGTCTTGATCCTGTTACGGTTAGTAAAGATTGGGGTGAATCCTTTCAACTAGAAGTCGTCATAGATCCTCAAGGACAAGAAGTATGTGTGGCTCAAGGATCATTAGATTTAGGAGAGCTTGTTTGTAATAATATAACACTAGGAAGCAATGTGAGTTACCTAATTAAACCAGCTTGTGATAATTCACAATTTATACTGGGAATACAAGGATGTATTTCTTCTAAAAAAACCTTATTTACCGTAGATCTTACTATGTCGAGCGTAAGCGATGTTCTAATGAATATAACGGGTGTTGATATTGTGGGTGTGGGCGAGTCTCTAAGCTCCATTTCTATGGGTGGCTCAGTAATAGCTATGATTGGCAATTCAATAAGAGATATTATTGAAGATTTAAAGAATGCTATTCCTGGTTCTGCCCTAGCACAACAACTCAAAGAGAAGCTAAGGGATGCGCTAAAACCTATAAATGACATTAAGGAAATAATCGCTTGGTTGGGCGAAGGCAATCTAGAAAGTGAAGCTAAAAAAATACTAAATGAAAAATTTAAAGAACTACTAGCTCCTGTAGGTAGCATCACGGATGTTATCTCATATCTAAGCAGCGGAAACTTAGCCGCTGATGCTAAAACTATGCTAAATAGTAAACTCCAAGAACTACTTAAGCCCGTAAGTAGTATCACGGATGTTATCTCCTATTTAAGTAATGGGAACTTAACAGCTGATGCGAAATCTATATTAAATAGTAAATTTCAAGAGCTACTAGCACCTGTCAATAACATCAAAGATATAATCTCGTACTTGAGTAGCGGCAACTTAACAAATGACGTTAAGGCAGTATTAAATAATAAATTACAAGAGTTGCTTGCGCCGGTGAATAGCATTAAAGATGTAATATCATACTTAGGTAGTGGTAATTTAGCATCAGATGCTAAGGCGATGTTAAATAATAAGCTTCAAAAACTCCTAGAGCCGGTTAGCAGCGTCACGGATGTTATATCTTACTTAAGTAGCGGAAACTTAGCGCCAGATGCTAAGGCGATGTTGAATGGTAAGCTGAATCAGCTTCTGGAGCCGATAAAAGATCCTAATACTATAAAAGAATATCTAAAAGGTATACAGCCCGGAACTGAATTAGAAAATATATTACAGGGTAAATTACAGACCATATTACAGCCCGTTAATGATCTAGTAGACGGTATTAATGATACTGTCGATAATATATCTGATACTGTAGATACCATTAGCGATACTATCGAAGACGTAGGCGACACCATAGACAACACAATCGAGGAAGTAGGCGACGCAATAGAAGACGTTAAAACAATTGGAGAGAATATCGTAGACTTTGTAAGTGGTATTATAGACTTTGTGAATATCTTTAGATGATATTGACTTATTCCTTAATTTAAACTATAAAAATATATCGCCCTCATAGCTCAATTGGTAGAGCAGTGGCCTCTTAAGCCATTGGCTTCAGGTTCGAGTCCTGATGAGGGCACTATTACCGCATTTAAGCGGTCTTTATCTTGTCAAATTGTTAAACTTAATATATAATGCAAAAACTATGTTAAAGAAAGAACAAAAAGAAAAAATCATAAAAGCGTATGAGGCCAAAGAAGGTGATACTGGATCCACTGAAGTACAGTGCGGTCTTCTAAGTGAAGAAATCACTAGGCTTTTAGGACATTTAAAAAAGCACCCTAAGGACGTTCATTCCAAAAGAGGTCTTTTGCAAATGGTATCTAAAAGAAGAAAACTTTTGAAATACCTTCTAGAAAATGACGAAAAAAAGCATGATAAGCTAGTCAAGAAATTAGGCCTTAAAAAGAGAAATGAAAAGTCAGCAGCATAAAGATCAAAGAGTTGTTGTCTTGATTGACACTCAAAATTTATATTACTCAGCCAAAAACCTCTACCAATCAAAGGTAGACTTTGGTCAAGTGCTAAAACTAGCAGTAGGTGCCCGAAAACTAATTCGGGCTTTTGCTTATGTCATTCAAACAAAAACTGGAGAAGAAAAACCTTTCTTTGAGGCCTTGCAAGACTTAGGAATAGAAACAAGGGCCAAGGAATTACAAGAGTTCTATGGAGGAGCAAAAAAGGGAGATTGGGATGTCGGCATTGTAATTGACGCTATTAGAGCGAGTACTAGTGCAGATGTAATCGTTTTGGTTTCGGGAGATGGAGATTTTATACCATTAGTTGAATACTTAAAAAATCAAGGGAAAAGAGTTGAGGTTCTAGCTTTCGGCAGATCCACTTCTTCTAAGCTAAAAGAAGATGCTGATGAATTTGTTGATCTGGGCGAAGACACCAAAAAATTCCTTTTCAAAAAAATATGAAAGAATACAAAACAAACATAGGAGATAAAGAAATAATCGTAAAAATGGATGACCTCGCCTCCCAAACAAATGGAAGCGTTTTGGTATCTATGGGCGGCACAACCGTTATGGCAACTGCCGTAATGTCTAAAGACAATATTGAAGGACTAGACTATTTTCCTTTAATGGTTTTCTTTGAAGAAAAATTCTACGCCGTAGGAAAAATACTAGGGTCTCGGTTTATGAGAAGAGAGGGCAGACCAAGTGATAATGGCACTTTGAATTCTAGATTAGTAGATAGAACTATTAGACCCCTATTCCCTGCGGGATTAAAAAGGGAAGTTCAAGTCGTTACAAGCTGCTTAACTTTTGATGAAGAAAACGATCCTGATGTTATCGCTGTATTAGCAGCATCTCTGGCTTTAGGAGTATCAGATATTCCTTGGAATGGTCCTGTAGCTCCTATTAGGATAAATAATAATGGAGTTTTAAATCCAACGTATAAGGAAAGAGAAGATCAAGATTTCGAAATATTTGTAACTGGCGTTAATGGAGAAAAAGAACCGCTATGTAACATGATCGAATCAGAAGCTAAGCAAAACCAAGAGAAAGAAATATTCAATGCTTTTGCGATCGCCTTTAGTAACTTTAAATCTATCATCGATTTTCAAGAAATGATTATTAAAGAAAATGGAAAGACTAAAATAGAATTTGTTCCAGATTCATTTCCAGAAATTGACGAAAGGTTAAGTCAAGAATTTTCTGATAAATTAGAGGCTACTCTAATGACCAAGCATGCTGTTGAAGAGAAGGCATCTATGATTTTATTAGAAAAAGAAATTAAAGAATTTGCCAAAGAAGAATTTGGAGATGATAAGGTGGGTTATTGTAAGGACTGGATTGAGAAAAAGTTGAAAAATATATTCATATCTAATGTTCTACAAAAAGAACAAAGGCCTGATGGAAGAAAGATAGACCAAGTTAGAGAAATCTCTGCTAGGGTCGGTGTTCTTCCTCGCGTCCATGGAACTGGTGTTTTCATGAGAGGATATACAAAAGCCATGGCAGTTGTTACTCTCGGTGGACCAGGAGATAAAAAATTAGTCGAAGGAATGGAAGTTAGTGAAAAACAAAGATTCATGCATCATTATAATTTCCCTCCATATTCAGTGGGTGAGGTTCGCCCCCTAAGAGGCCCTGGAAGGCGAGAAATTGGACATGGAGCATTAGCGGAAAAAGCATTGATTAGTTTACTTCCTAGCGAATCTGAATTCCCATATACCATTAGAGTAGTGACTGAAATAATGTCTTCCAATGGATCTACATCAATGGCATCTGTAAGCGCTGGATCTCTAGCCTTAATGGATGCAGGAGTCCCTGTCAAAGGACTAGCTACTGGTATTGCTGTCGGTCTAGCTAGCGACGAAAACGGCTATAAGCTATTAACTGATATTCAAGGACCAGAAGACCATTACGGTCAAATGGATTTTAAGGTAGCAGGAACTAAAGACGGAATCACAGCTATTCAAATGGATATCAAAATAGATGGAATAACATTAAAGATGGTAGAAGAAAGTCTAGATAGGGCAAAAATCGCAAGAGAACATATTCTTGGAATAATCTCTCAAGCCATTAGTGAACCTCGAAAAGAATTGTCTCCTTTTGTTCCTAAAATATATCAAACAATGATTGATCCGGCTAAGATCGGAATGGTTATTGGTTCTGGAGGAAAAACTATCAACGAACTAATGGAAGAATTTAATGTTACTATAGACGTAGAAGACGATGGTTCTATCTTTGTCACTTCAGTTGATAACGACTCTGGAAATAGGGCAATAGAAAAAATAAATGCTATTGTTAAGGATATAGAGATTGGAGAGATATATGAAGGGAAGATAACTAAAGTTTTAGACTTTGGAGCCGTAGTACAACTACTGCCTGGGAAGGATGGAATGGTTCATATTTCTGAGCTTGCAGACACCCATGTGAAAAAAGTAGAAGACATTGTTAAATTAGGTGATATAATAAAAGTGAAGGTCATATCCAAAGATAGAGGCCGTGTTGGTTTATCTAGAAAACAGGCTATGCCTAAAGAAAAATAATACCTCTCTTTCGGAGGGGACAACATAATATATGGAGGAAAATCTTAATATTCCACCTGAGGCTATCAGGACAATGAAAAAGGATTTAATGGGAATCACTCAAAATGAGTGGGATTTAAGTTTGGCTAAAGCAGAAATAGATTCTCTTCTTAAGGCGTTGGATGCAAGCAAATTCAAAACCAAAGATATTCCGGAGCCTAAAGTTAAAGAAGTTAAGAAACCTGAACCCAAAAAAGAAACTCCTATTACTCCCGAACCTAAGCCAGAGGCTAAGGTGGAGGTCAAACCACAATCTAAGCCGGCCCCCAAGCCTGAACCCAAAAAAGAAGAAAAGGTTATTAAGATTGAAATAGCTAAACAGCCTACTCAAACAGAGAAAGAAAAAGCCATTGTTGCAGAAATTAAAAAAAGAGCTAAGGAAAGAGAAGAGATGGTAAAGAAAGAATTTGAATCTTCTAAAGATAAGGATTCATTAGCTGACGAAATTGAATACGAAAAACAATCTGAAACCAGGAAAGAACAAGAGCTCTTAAAGAAGCTTGAGGATCTTCAGTCTGAATTGAAGGGCCTTCCAGGAGAACGACAACCAATAGAAGAAAGCCAGGTATACTATCGACAACAGTTAGCCAAGATAATGAAAGATCTAGAGCCTGTAATAGAGAGCGAAAGAAAAATCGAAGAGAATATAAAATTTATAGAAGGAATTGAAAAAACCTCTATTACTCCTCGACAAAAGAAAAAGGCTGAACAGGAAAGACAATTGGCTGAACAGGAAAGAGAGCTTATTGAGAAGCAAAGATGGGATTATGAACAAAAGAAATTTCAAGTTGAAAAACAACTAAAAGAAATTGAGTTTGGTTTCCGACAAATTGCTCAAAAAGAAGCTAAAATCAAACAAGAAATAGAGAGAATCAATAGAGATCTTGAAAAAATCGACCGGTCCAAAGAAAAGGAGGAAATTGAACTGAAGATTAGGTCTCTAATAAAAGAGAAACAGGAATATAATCAATCTAAAGAATCCATTCTTGAAAAAAGAAAAGACGTGGAAGAACGTTTAGCAGAGGCGATGACTCAAGAGCAAAAGATTGAGCAAGAATTAAATTATGTTCAAGCTGAAGAACGATTAGCCACAGATACAGAAAAACAAAAAATAGAGAAACAGAGATGGGTACTAGAAAAAACTCGATCTGAACTAGAAAAGAATAGGTGGGACATAGAGGAAGAAAAACGGAAGATAAGACTAGAAGAGAACAGAGTTAATGTTCATTATGATAAAATTCTTGAGAGAGAAAATGAACTAAGAAAACGAATCGAAGATATTAATCGTTTACTAGGCCTAGTTGTTCCGTCCGAGCCAGAGTTACCTCCTAAGGCTCCAGAAGCTAACCAAGGAGATGCTCCTGCAGAGCCAGAAGTTATAAAAGAGATAAAAGCGGTAGAGACGGGGCGTCCTAAAGTGGAGGCTGATCGAAAAGAAAATATAAAAAAGGGAATCGGACCTTCTAAAAAGACTACTCCATCAGACGGAGATCCTTCAATCGATGAAGAAGATCCTAAAAAAGCCAAGGCTAAGGCCGAATTAGCTGAAATAGAAGCCAGGAAGAGAAAAGAGGAACTTCTTAAAAAACTACGGATGCAAAGAGAGCAAGATATAAAAGAAAAAGAAGATGTTCTTATGAGAAGGATTAGAAAAGATAATCCTGACCAGGTCCAAAGCGCTGACCCTACTCCTGCTGTCCCATCGACTAACCCCATGATGAGTGTGGATGGAGGAAACTTTAATAGTGGCAAGTGGAAAAAGATAATAATGGTTGCTGGGTTAATAGTAATAATATCCGGGGCACTTTTATTCTGGTATTGGAATAACAATCATCGAAACGCTGATACGCCAGATCCGCTTCCTCCTGTAGAAGAACCTACTCCAGAACCTACTCCAGAGCCTACTCCGGAGCCAGTAGTAATTAACCCTTCCGCATCTTTAATTCCAGAACAACTAATTTTTAGCTCCTTACCTGAAGATATTAATGATCCTAGTGAAATAAGCCTTAAATTAGGAGCTTTTTATCAATCCGAGGGACTAGAACAAGATAAATTTACACAAATATTATTTAAAGATAGTGAACATTATTTTACTCTAAATGAAATCCTTAGCGAGATAGGGCTACCCTTAAACAGCGTCCCAGGCCATGATCTAGGACAAGACGCAAGTTGGTTTATATATCCCACAGAAAATTATAATACTATAGGCTTTATAACCACCTATGAAACGACTGAATCAGACGAAGAAGACAACTTCGGTAATCTGTATGAGGGGATCGTAAACCTAGGAACATCTTTTGGTCACAACAATCTTAAGACTATAGATTTAGACAGTGATATATTTGAGACTAAAGAACACAATGAGTACGAGCTCAAATACCTCAATCTACTAGACAGTCCTAGTTGTTATGGTTCCTGCATTGCCTATACAGAAGATAAATTTATTTATTCAACATGTTGTAATCCAGTAAAGGAATTATTAGACAATCAGGGGACAGAAACGAGTTTAAATATTATAGATAATTCTATATCGTGGGGACATGAAGAGCCCTTAGAGTCTAGGAAGATAGATTCTATTGTAATTCATTCCTCTTACGCTGATGGATCTGAAGACCTGTACAACACAGAAGATGTAATAAATCTATATAAAAAATACGGAGTGGCTTCCCACTATTTAATTTCCAGAGAAGGAATAATACACCAATTAGTCTCCGAAGATCATGTCGCTTATCATGCTGGCAACAGTACAATGCCCGACGGTAGAAAAGATCCTAATCAATTCTCAATAGGAATTGAAATGATATACACTAAAGATGACTCTCCGAATGACGCACAATACAATGCTTTAATTGCTCTAGTAGACAACATAAATGAGCGATACGAAATACCATGGGGTAATATAGTAACCCATCATCAAATATCTCCGAACAGAGAGGCTGATGATCCTGCGAATTTTAGCTGGCTTAACTTAGCATCTAATATATAGTTTCATGAACAAAGACTTTATTAATAAACAAGAAATTAAATTACAAAAAATAAAAGATGACTTAACTAAAGAGTTAAGTCAATTTGCTGAAAAGGATCCAAATATTGAGGGTAATTGGAAAACTAAATTCCCAGAATATGATGGGATGGAAAGTGGTGGATCTAGATTAGAAACTGCACAAGATGAGGTTGAAGACTATATAGGTAAGCTCTCGCTAGAGCACTCTATGGAGCTAAGACTAAAAGATATCGATGAAGCTCTGGGCAGCATAAAGAAAGATCAGTATGGTATTTGCGAAAAGTGCGAGAAGAAAATAACCATGGACAGATTAGAAGCAAAGCCTGAAGCTAGAAATTGTAAAAATTGCATTTAGGAAATTAAAAAACTTAGTTTCGCTCTAAGTTTTTTTGTTTCCTTAGAAAGGATTAGCTGCTCCTCTAACCTCGAAATGTAAATGACATCCACCAGGACCTACTGGTATTGTTCTTCCTGTATATCCTACATATCCAATAACTTGTCCTTGGAGAACATTGTCTCCAGGAGAAACTGCCATTTGTGACATGTGCGCATATATTGTAGTTACATTATTAGGATGTAATATCTGAACGTTATAACCATAAGCTCCTTTATACTCTGCTTTCTGCACAGTACCGCCTGCAGAGGCATAAATGGCATCTCCGCACCTTCCCGTGGCAAAATCAACGGCATTATACCAATGTAGCCCCTGAGTCTTCTTAGCCCCTGGCAAAGGATGCATAAGATATGTGTTGGCCAAAGGAATAGCATTAACACTTGGTCGAATGGTCGGCATTCTTCCTTCTGGAACTATTATAATGTCTCCTACATATATATCAGCCCCTCCTTTCAAGTCGTTAAATACGATCAAATCATCTGCCTCTATCTTATACGTCTGAGCAATTTGGCTAACAGTATCTCCGTTTCTAACTAAGTGCAATACTCCTGTAGTCGGCAATATCACTAAGGTCTGCCCTGGCTGAATAACGGATCGGCTACTCATGTTATTGGCCCATAAAATAGTCTCTAAACTAATATCAAATTTATCCGCGATACTAGACAGCGTGTCTCCTTGTTCAATAATATGCTCTTCTATTTCATTTCGTTTGGAACTTAAGGAACCTAACACTTGAAAGGTCATATCAGCAGAAGGCGCTAGGGCCAGTATACTATTGTCTCCCATGGACAACATCTCTGGATAATCTTTAATTTCGTCTCCTTGGCAAATTACCGAACAATTGTCTTGATGTTCATGAACTACTATAGGTAAGCTATCATTATTTCGAGTATTGCCTATAGTAACAATAACTACTATGATTAGAAAAAGACCCAAACCAAAAAAAGGTTTGGATGCAAATTTAAACCAATTACGTGTTATATTTTTTATTTTTATTTTCTTAGAAATACATTTCTGACAGAAGATTTCTCTTCTGCCTAGCTAATCTTATCTATGATTATCTGATATCCATTAAACACCGAAATACGGCTCAAGTCAAGCTAAAATTCCCCAAAATTATGATTATTCCACTTAAAAAATTTGGTCAAAATTTCTTACACAATAAAGAGATTTTAAGTAAGATTGTTGAAGCTGCAGGCATAGGTTTAGAAGACACCGTTTTGGAGATAGGCCCTGGGTTAGGCTCTTTAACAAGGGCTCTATTATCAAAGACTAAAAATGTTATAGCTATCGAAAAAGACGTTAGATTGATTGATAAATTAAGCAAATTAGACATTAAGCTGATTAACCAAGATGTATTAGACTATGAAATAGAATTAAATGATTATAAGGTAGTCGCCAATCTTCCTTATTACATAACATTACCTATAATCAGAAAATTCATTGAATCTAATAACTACCCAAGCACAATGACTCTTCTTATACAAAAAGAGGTGGCTCAAAAGATTTGCGCAGACAAATCGAGTCTTCCTAAAATAGCAATTGAATTCTTCGCTAAGTCCAAAATATTATTTTATGTGTCTAAGGATGAGTTTAAACCCAAGCCTAAGGTTGATGGGGCGGTAATACATATATATGACATTCAGCAAAATGTGCCTTCGGTTGATCAAGAAGTGTTTTTTAAAATATTAAAATCTGGTTTTCAATTCAAAAGAAAAACCATTGTTAATAATCTTTCAAAAGACTTTGATAAAGAATTAGTTAAAGATATATTAAACAGGGCAGACATATCATTAAGCTCTCGACCAGAAGATCTAAGCTTGCAACACTGGATAAATATTGTTGAACAGTTTAATTTTGTGGTATAATTTTCTAATGTTTAAAAATCGACTCAGACATATAGGGTACTCTATTATTTTATGGGTAACATTCCTATTTATACCAACCCAAAGCGCACACGCTCAATGGGGTATCGAAATATTAACTGCGCCTTTTGTTTTCTTAGTTAAGGCAGGAACAGCAATCATATTGTCTGTTCCTTTATCTTTTGGCTTAGTATACGTTGGTCAAATATTCTTAGATTGGACAAGTAACCCTAACTTAACTGGTGGCGTAACCAGGAATCAATTTATTATGGATGCCTGGGCCATCGTACGAGACTTTAGTAATCTATTTTTTATATTAATAATAGTAGCAATCGGAATTGCGACCGCATTACGTATAAAATCATATGAAGTTAAGAAAACACTTCCTAAATTAATTGTTGTCGCCGTATTGATAAACTTTTCTCCTGTAATATGTGGCGTTGTGATTGATGTTGCCAACATCTTCATGAACTTTTTTCTAACAGCTGGTGCTGCTGGATTCGGAGAAACAATAAGCACAGTAGAGGCAACGGGCAGAACTATGATGTCAGCCTTAAGCGATGTCTTTAGTCGCCCTCAAGAAATATTCAATGGAGTTTTACTATTTAAAGTACTAACAGTTACCGTATTCAACATATTCTTTGCTTTCATATTCTTTATTATGGGAGGCATGTTCTTAATACGTCATATCGTATTGTGGATATTAGTTATTTTATCTCCATTAGCATTTTTGGGAGCGATATTTGAGAGTGGAGGGAAGGATGCTAAAAAATTATCGATGTTTGGCAAGTGGAAAGAAGAATTCATTAAATGGACCTTTGTTGGTGTTTCTGGAGGACTTTTCGTATATTTAGCTCAATTAATGATGCATCAAGGAATGACGGTTATAAATAGTCACCCAGCCACTCAAGCTAGCCAATATGGAGGACAATTCTTGAGTAATTTAATGGTTATGACTGTTCCTATGTTATTTTTATATGTAGGATATATAACAACTATGTCTGCTGCTCCAGCAGGAGCAAAGGCTGCTATTGGATTCAGCAAAAAGTGGTTAGGAAAAGTCAATCCTATGACCAAGAGCGGTAGAAACACTATTGCTGGATTACGAGACACTGTTAGAAATACTAGAACCCATCAAAAAGTTGCGGGTAGTAAGCTAGTACAAAAAACTGTATCACGAATGGAAGGAAGAGCTCAAAGAGCTGTCTCTTCCAAAGGACCAGCTATGAGAGGACCTGGCAAGAGATTTAGACAATTGGCTGCAAGTAAGATAATCGCTAGAACTAAAGAAAGTACTGCTGTTGAGATTGATAAGCATAAAGCAGAGGCTGATAAGATAAAAACTACCGAAATGAGACAATCCAAATATCAACGATCCAAAGATGACAGAGAAAGATTAGGAACTCTACAATCTGCTGTTGATAATGGGGAAATTGGAGATTATGACGGACAGGAAGTAACGCGCATGATGCTTAGAGCTAGTGAGCAAGACTCTGGCAGCGTTAAAAAACTCATTAAATCTAGTCCCCATTTAGCATTAGCTTTAAATAGAAAACTAGAACAAGACCTGGACGAAGCTAATGAATACAATGATACTGGAAAGAGAGATAAAACGCTAAGAACCATGAAGGATCTAAAAATGACACTCACTGATGATGATATAGAAAATGGCATTGATAGTTATGAAAAGAAACTAGCCTCACAGTATAAGAGTAGTAAGGATATTAATGGTATTAATCCAGAAGCTTGGACTGATGAAAATTTTGGAGAAACATTTAGAAAGGCTGCTGCTGAAATTTGGGACGGAGGAATGGTATCAACTGCCGGCCGAGAATTAGGAAGAAGCTTTACCAACGCCATTCAATCTACTTTCGATTCCATGAGCGCCGATGAAATCAGTCCTAAAATAAAAACATATTTAGAGAGTAGTGGTGCTAGAAACCTAGGACTACATTTACCAGAACATATTGCTGAAGCACAAGAAAAAGAGAAAGAAAAAAAAGACAACAGCAAGAGAGATAAGGAAAATAGCAATGCTACAGGTAATGATAATGCTACAGATAACGACAATTCAAGTCCTATAATAAGACCTCTAACCGCTACGCCATATGAAGCCCCCGAACCACCTAAACCAAAACCCGCACCTAAGGTTAACCCTCGTGTGACCAAGGCAAAGCAGATCATGGCTGATTATAAGAGACATATTGAAGGAAAACCGGATTCGGATAATGACGCTCCGGCCAGTGATGACGGAAATATAGTTATTAGCAAAAAAGCCCAACGACAAGCACGGAAAATAAATAAAAAACAAAAGAAATCTTCGAGTGGAAATGGGTACTCTGGTCCTAGATATAAATAATCTCTAATTCAAAATGAAGACGGGGCAGGCTGTGATGGGCCTACCCCGTTTTATTATTTGATCAAGCTGTTCCTCCTCCAAGGACCTGCTCGACTTTTTTAGATAGATCGATGAGCATGCCCTTGAGAGCACCCATCTCTTGATGAGTAGCTGTTCCGCTACTCATTAACCCTCCAACGGCGTCTTTTAAACCTGGAATGAACTCTATGGTCGCGATACCCTGACCCTTTTCGCCACTCAAGGCTTCTAGAGATGCTAAGAGCTGACCGAGTTCTCCATGTGTGGCTGTTTCGCCGTACACAAGAGATATCTCGTCGACACGAGCCATAGCCAATTCTACTTTCTTTAGGGCTTCGGCTTCGGCTCCAATGCCTAGTACTTCGGCATCAGCTTTAGCTTTAACAATAGCTGCTTCGGCATTTCTCTCAGCTTGCCACTTGGCTAATGTTAGATCTCTAAATGCTTTCGGAGGATCAATTCTTCGTAGTTGAAGACTGAGAACTTCGGTTCCCCATCGGTCCTCGATCTGTTGGAAGTTAGTGATAACTCCATTGCCTTCGTTGCTCTCCGCGATCCTACGACGTATCTCTATAGACATGTCTTTAGAATCGTTCTGCCATTCCTGATATTTCTTTTGAGTGATAACATTCCTGGCTTCTGCTTCAATTACATCAAGAGTCTTTGTTACCCATTGTTCTGCCTGGAAGACAGCTTTATATGGATGAACTACCGTCATAACAACAGTAAACCAAACATCTAGATGCAATCCATCGATATCCTCGGCGTCTACCACCCTAAGATGATATGTGTGATCTTTGAGAGACACGGCCGTAAGGTCCATAGTAATGATTTTTGTATACTCAGCAGTCACATTCCCTTGATCATCTCTCACAATGGTCAATTTAGGCACTTTGAGTTTATACTCATGAAAATGCCCAATGGGAGGAATGCCCAACCATACTAATCGACCAAGTGGTCCAACCTTAGGTTCTTTACCGGTCCTAGGCTCAATCTTGCCGTCAGGATTAAGTTTGCGACCCCTCATTTGAATCTGGGTGTCTTTCACATGATTACCGCGCATCAAATGCCGCCCGGTAGCTTCTCCAATATAACCAAAGAAATAGTTATTTGGAAAAAGCTTCTGGAAAAGAATCCAATATGTCAAAAGGGGGATCCCCAATATCAATAAAGCATACACAATCCTAAGAAAAATACGCATGGGACCTCCTTAAAGTCCGTTGAGTTGTGTAAGAGCTACACTATAATTATACCAAGATAATATGAATTTGTCAATGTCTATGTTCCTTCTATTCCCCGCATATGTTACAATAAATTAAATCATTGTGATAAAATTATACTATGGAAAAACTATCTCAAGATAAGTTTTGGGCTATTTACGAAACATTATCAGAGCCCTTAAAGGACGCTATTTTTTCTGTCGATACAGCAGACTCAATCACTAATATATCTAGGCTTAATGATATCGAAGATGTTTCTAAAATAGCAGACCTTGTATCTAACGTTCTTTTTGGTCTTCTCCCGTTAGAATTAATACCAGACATATTAAAAGATGACCTTAATCTAACTGACGACTTGTCTAAAAAAATATCTCTAGAGCTAGAACACTTTATCTTTAATGATCTCGAATCAGATTTAAATAAACTTTATAATGTTGAGACTACGGAAACTCTTGTTCCCGAAGAACCAAAAGATAGCGATACATATCGAGAAATCTTAAGTTAATATGGAATATCCTTTACCACAATTTTTAAGCATCAAAGCAAAGGTAGCAGGTCCTCTGAACCTAAAACAATTAATATATGTTGTCTTGGGAGTCGGAGGAGCTATCATGATATATTTTGTTACTCAATCTTTAGGAAAACTACTTTTATTTGGATTACCGCTAGTAATTATTTTCCTCATGTTCGCATTTGGGAAAATTAAGGGCTTTGATATTCCTACAATATTAGGTAGATCATTTGGATTTCTATTCGCTGGTAAAAAATATATTTGGAAAAAAGTAGATGCACCAGCCCCAATGATTCCAAAGGCCAAACCTAAGGAAGTAGAAAAAGTAGAAGAATCTACCGTTACATTAAAAATGTCTGGAAGAAGCAAACTAACTAATATAAATAGATTAATTGAAATACATCCAAAATAATGGCAGGAGCATCATCACAACAATTTTTACCAATAGAACAGATTAGAGAAGGCGTTATGCTATTGAAAGACCATAGTCTAAGGGGAGTTTTGATGTCTTCTTCTCTGAATTTCGCACTCAAATCTAGCGAAGAACAAGAGGCTACTATTTATCAATTTCAAACATTTCTTAACTCCTTAGATTTCTCATGTCAGATCCTTGTAGTATCCAGAAAGGTTAATATAACGGGTTATTTAGAAAAGCTAACTGAACTTGAAAAGACTCATGATAATAACGAGCTACTACAAACTCAAACAAGAGAATATAAAAAGTTTATCGAAAAAATCGTAGGAGGAGGTTCCATTATGAATAAAAGTTTCTATGTGGTAACCCCTTTTTACTTATCAGAATTACAAGGAGGAAAAACTAAAGGAGGACTGATAACGATTAAAACTGTTCCTCATCTTACTGAAGAAATGTTTCAACGTGCCAAAACACAACTTTATCAAAGGATGGAATTTTTATCCCTTGGACTAAGAAGATGCGGAGTTTGGACTGTTGCCTTAAATTCAGAAGAATTAATTGAACTATTTTGGAGCTTATCTCATCCTAAAGAAGCTGCAATTGGATATTATCCAGAAGTACCTCCTGAACTAATAAAATGAAATTTGATTTAAAAAATTTATTCAATAAAAAAGAAGGTGGCATACCTCAAGCCATGGGCTTGTTAGATTTTATAGCCCCTCCCGCTATTAAGATAGCATCTGATCATTATCAGATTGGAGAAAAATATGCTAAATCATATTTTATTTTTTCATACCCTAGATATTTAAATACTGGTTGGTTGGCTCCTATAATCAACATGGATATTCCTCTTGATATATCTATCTTCTTTCATCCTGTTGATACGGGGTTCGTACTAAAAAAATTAAGGAAAAAAGTCACTGAAGTACAGTCAGAAATCGTTGAAAAAGAAGAGAAAGGATACATTAGAGATCCTGTCTTAGAAACAGCCTATAAGGATATTGAAGTATTAAGAGATCGTCTTCAAACGGCTCAAGAAAGGATGTTCCAGGTAGGCATTTACTTAACTATTTATGCGGATGACAAAAAGGAATTAGAAAAAGTAGAAAGTACAGTAAGATCAATATTAGAATCCAAATTAGTCTACGTTAAGCCTGCCCTGTACCAACAAGAAAAAGGTGTGGTTTCGAGTTATCCAGCTGGGATAGATAAATTACAAGTCCACACAACGATAAACACCAGCCCACTATCTACAACATTCCCATTCGTTTCTTTCGATTTAAGTTCTAATGAAGGAATATTGTATGGAATTAACCAACATAATAATTCATTAGTACTGTTCGATAGATTTAGTTTAGAGAATGCTAATGCGGTTGTATTCGGAAAATCTGGAGGAGGTAAGTCTTATGCTATTAAATTAGAGATATTACGATCTTTAATGCTTGGAATAGATGGTATTATTATAGATCCTGAAAATGAATATAATTTTTTAAGTGATGCTGTTGATGGAAAATTCTATAATATATCTTTATCTTCTGATAGTCACATAAATCCTTTTGATCTTCCTAAGGTAGGTGACGATGAAGAACCCAGAGACGTTCTTAGATCAAACATTATCAATCTAGTAGGACTAATGAGAATAATGTTAGGAGGGCTTAATCCCGAAGAAGATGCCTTAATTGATCAGGCAGTAACAGAAACATATGCGGCTAGAGATATCACCGAAACTACAGATCCAAAGCTTTGGAAAGAAAGAGTTCCTCTTTTGTCAGATCTAGAATCAGTTCTAGAGACCATGGAGGGGGCTGAAAGCTTAGTTAGGAGACTTCGAAAGTTTACTAGAGGTGTTTATGCGGGTTTCTTTAATTTTCCTACCAATGTGACTATGGACAATCAATTGGTTACTTTTGGAATTCGGAATCTAGAAGCGGAATTACGTCCTTTGGCCATGTATATTATTATGAGATATATTTGGAATACCATAAAAGAAAGTCTTAAAAAGAGAATACTAGTTATAGATGAGGCATGGTGGCTAATGCAAACAGAAGATAGCGCTTCTTTCTTGTTTGGTCTAGTTAAAAGGGGAAGGAAATATTGGCTAGGAACTACCACTATTACTCAAGATGTAAATGACTTTATGAAATCAGAATATGGAAAGCCGATTATTACTAACTCCTCACTACAGCTGATAATGAAACAATCGCCGGCCAGTATCGACGTAGTAAAAGAAACATTTAATCTCACTGATCAAGAAAAATTCTTACTGCTAGAAGCACCAATAGGAGAGGGTATTTTCTTCGCTGGTGAAAAACATGTATCAGTAAGGGTTGTGGCTTCATACACAGAAGATCAAATCATAACCACTGCCCCAGAACAAAGATCTAAAATTAAAAAACTAAAAGATGAGTGATCTTTTAAAATATTTATGTCGGTCTTTTGTCGCATTAATGTTAGATGCTGCCGTAGGCGTAGCCATCATAGTGGGTACATTGCTAAGTTTTGACGACGTAATGTTGGGTGCTTCGATAACTGGAATGCTAGCTGGAATCCCAATAATATTCGCCCAAACCTTAAAATTCGGTCGCACCAAACAAAAGACTATTAAGTACACTAAGCCTGTAATGCCTTCTTTCGTCAAATATGTTCTACAAAACCCATAAAAAACTAATAATTTTTGCTGTTTGTTTGATAATGCTCTTTTTGTTTTTTAATGTGCATGCTGCTCCCCTAGAAGTTAAACTTCCCGATATCCCTGGCATACAAGCCCCAAATAATACTGATGTTCCTATAAGTCATTTCTTTAAATATTTTTATAACCTTTCGATCATAATAGCTGGTCTCTTGGCCACTACAATGATTATTTGGGGTGGTATAAAATACATACTATCTCGGGAAAACCCTACAAAACTTAAAGACGCTAGAGACCAGATAGGCATGGCCTTTTTAGGTTTAATATTAATATTCGGTTCTTGGATGTTGGTTAATACTATAAATCCTGATCTTACTAGTCTTTCATCTTTAATGTTAGTTGATGAAAACGGCAACCCTATGAAATTCCCCAATTCCATTGACAGCATGAGATTAGGAAAGGCGTGGAATAAGGTAGCTAGCAATAAAGGACTACCAACTCCTGACGGATTATTAGTTCCACCAACACCTAAGGAGCTTCCTAGGATTGTATTGCATGAAATACCAATAGGGAAACTAATAACATCTGAATTTCGAGTATCAGAATTCATACGTGATTTTGATACAGATTTAGAAACAGATATTGATTATGCGGACGATGATATTATCTGGCCTCCTGAAATACCAGACGAGGGAAGATATAGTACTAATTTCCAAGGCGCTTTATATGGCGCTAGATTAAAAAGAATCCAGGAAGTAGCTGAAACGGCCTTTACCGTCTTAACCAAACTAGAAGAAGAAACAGAGGATCTAATTGATATAATAGACGAATGTAGATGTAATGATAATTGTGATGTAGAGTCCAGCGCGTGTACGGTTGAAGGAGGCAAATGTTCTTGCGACAGTAGTCAGAATCCTTGCAGTGATGAAACTGTTGAAAAAATAGAAGAACAAAAAGATACTTCTAGACACTTCACTAATGCATTCAAAAAATTCCTCAATCAAGGACAGTTGGTACAAGACTATTATGATTCTAATCAATCAGAGATAGACGGCATTGATGATGATGAGGTTAAAGAAGCTATAGAACTTATGATTGAGGTAGAAAATAAAGGAGAATTCAGCCCTTCGTCTGACCCATTAGAAAGAGATGTTGGGTCCAATTTATCAGAAATATATATTCTTTTAGTTAGTATGAAAAATGCTAAAAAAATGTCTAACCCCTATGATTCAGAAAGAGGATTCTTGGGATTATTCACCTTTTCTAGCAAAAATAGCTTATTGGCGGAAATGGATGCCGAAAATTCCATTGTAACTCAATGGCGCATTCCTTTTATTACAGAGCCATTCTTTAAAGTTGATAGCGATGGTGATCCTGCAACATTCTATTCTTTAAGCAACTCTCCTCTCTCACAAAAAGAAAAAAATAATAATATTGTTTACGCGGGTAGTGATGATCCAGAATTTGATCCAAATGATCCTTATTCACAAGGGACTACTTGCGCTCAGATTACAGAAATACCAATTGGGACAGCATTCGATGAAGCAATACAACTTACTCAAGACATACAAAACCAATTATTAAATGTATATCTATATGGATATGCAGGAGTTTTAAAATCAGAGTTAGCGATCATGAATTCTAATATAACTAAAGAGTTGACCTGTAAAACTGGTTGTTTTAGTCCTTTCTGCATTACATATGCTCCATTAGGAATTCCTCTTAGCCAATGCGCTTATATTCCCCCTATCACAGCCATTCATTGCCGTGGTCTTTTAATACCAGCCATGGTTTTGGGGATGCGAACAGCCGATAATATAATAGACGACGGTGTTTTAGGTCAAATGGAAAAGGCATATAAAAAACTTGATTCTCAAGAACCAATCGGAACCGAATACTACTGCGATGAACCAAATGGTGATTGTCGAGATTCTAAAAATAAACTAATAAAGAGTAAAATAAAAGAACGCAGATATACTCTGAAACAAAAATTAACTGAGGTACAACTCTTATTAAATAAATCTCGCGAATTAACAAATGACGAAGGGGGGAAAAGTATTTACAAATTACTACTAGAGGATTATGTCGATTTAAATCTATATGATGAATTAGATCTTAGCTTCGACCCTCAAATAGAAATAGATTATATTGATAATATTTCGACTGGCAGAGTAGATCTTCAGAACTGTGATGTCTTTTTTGATACAAAAAATGTGACCGAACAACAGGCTTCAGACAAAGAATTATTAAATTGCCTCACTGCAGAAAATTCTAAGGCCGTAGATCAATATGACAGAACAATCTGCAATCCTGATCCGTATCTAGATAAGGGCTATTTCTATTCTGGCTCCAGTAGAGATCCGGAACCCATGAGTTGTTACTGTCACAATGAAGACACTGAAGCATTTTATTATGATCAGAAAAAATTCCCAGAACTGTATAGCACAAGCCTAGATATTAATGTTCCAGACATAAATAGTTCTATAGCTGACCTATATAGCACAGGAGATTATTTTTTCTATGATGCAGGACAAGTAGATATAGGATACATTGATCATGTGGATGATATTTATAATATTGATCTTCCAGATATTCCAGATGTTGAAGACATCGCTAGTGACTTTGATCCTCAAGAGTTGTATAATTCATTAATGAAATCAAGGGTTAATTTTAATGAATTTATTGGTTTCGGTAATAATTATTATTGTTGTGTAAAATCTGATGACTAAAATATATAAACTACTAATAATCATTGTGTCATTGTGTGTGTTCACAGGAATTACCTCTACAACTATTAATGCACAACCACCTGTCCCTGAGTCATCTCTAGAGGGTGGAACTTATCCAACATATGACGATCCTAACGCTCCTGCTGCGCCCACAAGTATTAATGTGTATCTGCCTCGATTTATAAGCTATATTTACTACAGCGCCATGGCTTTAGGTGGAACCATTACTCTATTAGTGATTATAATGGGTGGAATGCGATTCTTAACCTCTGCTGGTAATCCAAGCACAACTACTGATGCTAGAAATCAAATACTCTCTGGATTCCTTGGTTTAATAATAATTTTAGGGTCATACATAATACTAAATGAATTAAATTCCGATTTAACCGATTTACAACTACCAGACATATCTCCAGTTAGAAATGGAGGAATTCTCTATAACAAAAATTATGCTGAGATACAGGGCATGTCAGGAGTCAGCACTGATGATCTAGATCTTCCAGAAGTAATAGACTTGCCGGAAGAACTTATATATAAAGCCATATCTAGCTCAGGATCAGCCAATCTTAATAAAGATGCTGCTTCTCAGGCCGCTATATACCCTCGCTCTTTTTATTCTTTCGAAGATTCAAAGACTTTAAAGTTAGAGTTATATCAAAAGCCAGACTGTAAGGGAGATCCCGTGACTCAAACACCCTTAGTCAAAGATGCTCTGAATCAACTAGATATCATTCCGCAATGTATAAAAATGGTATGGACTGTGCCTGGAGTATGGATATTTAACAAATTAGACACTCGAGGAGGCGACCCTGGCGTAGCCCCAGACCCTGAAGACCTTCCATTGAGGTGGTCTCGAGGTAAAGATTATCTTATCCTTCAAACAGGACAAAGCGGACTACCTCATGGATTTAATAATAATATAGCAGCCATAGCTATAGTTCCTAAAAAACCTAATCCTAATGTACTGGAAGACGTAGAACTTAATTTTGCCGCCATACTTCACAATACATCTGGATCTACTAATCAAGAAAAGGGTTGGGCTAATATATATTATGAAGATATGCAGGAGTGTAATCGAAGCACTAAAAACTCAGATGAAATTTTATGCAGAGTTGGGTGGCGCGAGACTAGTAAACATGATTCAACTAAAAAATTATTTCCTAAAGCCACTAAAGCTTCTTCTATTACCATATTCACTATCCCTGACCACGCTAATATGGGAGAAATACAAATATGCCGAGAAGACATTTGTGACGATCATCAAGTAGGAAGTAATTTCTATAGCGCTGATTATATTATCAATCCAGACAAAAATTTCTATCTCAAAAACCTAGAAGGTGTAGATTGGGATGAATATAACAAACCAATAAAAATGGGGAGGAATGCTCCCGATGGTGTTACTGCTATATATTTAAATAGTATTGAGCCTCAGATCGTCTTATTATATAACAAATTCTATGATGATGATATTTCCAAGATAAACGATAACTCTACAGATGTAGCTATTATAAATCAATCTTTCCCATCATTGAGGATTCTCAGTATGAACGGGAAAACAGGAACTATAGTGGCAATAGGTGTAAGATCAGAATTCTAGGCAGGTTTAACTACAATCTTTCGATCTGGATCTTGCCCAGCACTCTCAGTCAAAACATCTGTTCTATCTTGTAACTCAAGATGGATTATTCTTCTCTCGTACCCTGACATTGGTCTAAACTCTTTAGGCTGACCTGTTAGAGCGACATCATCGGCATAAGATTTAGCCAACTCTTTTAAGTAGCTGATCTTTTTTGCTTTGTAATCGTTTATATCAAGATCTACAAAAAGATCTTTATCAATCTTTTTCTTGATAACCTTACTTAGGATATGCTGTACGTGCCCTAATGTTTTACCGTTCTCTCCTATCAATACCTGCGGCTCACTCAAGTTAATAGATATCCTGACGGTTGAATCTACTATTTCTTCAACAGTTACTTGTACGTCAAAAGAAGCTCTCTTAAAAAACTCTTCAGTAAACTTCTTTATTTTATTGGTTATTCTTTTTTCAAACATTTTCTATTTCTATAATTTTTTTCTTAGCAAAGTATTGTTGGACTATCAGGAATAAGGTTCCTACTACTAAGTATATTCCCAATCCAGCAGGCGAGGATGCTATCGCAAATCCTATTAAAACTGGAAAAAGATACATCATCTGTTTCTGCATTATATCGCCGAAATCACCTTTCTTGCCCTTCTTTTTAGTCTTAACAGTAGAATATTTCATCTGTACAAAGAAGAGTACGGCGACTATAACTCCCATTAGTTTTGATGGAGCACTTAAATCTAATCCTAGAAACATTGTGTTTACCTCTACTGGCGCTGGAACAAAAGTATAAAGGAATTTTAATGTATCCTGTGTTATGCCTTCTCTAAACATATTGAACAAGGCAATGAATAATGGCAATTGGATTAGCAGGATAGGAATACTTGAGAATGGGTTAACATTCTTACTTTTATATAAGGCCATTATTTCCTTGGTCTGTTTTTCTTTATCGTCCTTATATTTCTGTTGTAACTCTTTAATCTCAGGTTGTAATTCCTGCATTATCATCTGAGACTTAGTGGCCTTATTTTGCATAGGGTACATAGCTACTCTAACTAACAGCGTAAGAATAATTATAGCTATCCCGAGATTGCCAGTTAATAAATAAAATACAACCAATAAATTAAATAGTGGTTGCCACAATATTAGATGAAAGAATCTCATGAATGCATTCATATTTTTTCTAGTATATTATCAATAGTAAGTTCTAGTTGATTGAATCCGGTACTCTTATTGATTCCCTTCAACACCACAATTACTATATCTAAATTTTTAATGTTATCGATGCGTTGCCTTATAATTCCCCTAATTCTTCTTTTGATAAGATTTCTTTCGCTTGCTCGTGAACAAGTTTTTTTACTTATAACTATTCCTATTCTAGGGGAGTCTAAATCGTTTGTAGTATATTTAAAAAGAAGTAAATCTTTTTTAATAGATTGTCCTTGTTTAAATACTCTTTCAAAGTCCTTTTTCTTCTTTAGTCTATTGTTCTTAGAAAACATTTTAAGCAGAAAGTTGTTTTCTTCCTTTCTTCCTTCTTCTCTTCAATACGTTAAGACCACCCACGGTTCTAGAACGCACTAGAAAGCCATGAGTTTTCTTTCTTTTCCTAATATTCTTTTTAGTTTGAATGGCCATAATTAAATATCTTAATTATTACACAGTATAGACTCTAACGGCCCTAAAGTCAATGTATGACAGTTATCCCGATATTGTCCCCAAATTATCCACTTCTTTTACACAGTCTAGAACGTATTTACGCGGCTTTCCTTGATTTGTAAAAACATATGAGGTAGCATATCATTAATTACACAGCTAACTAATAAGCTTTATGAATAACGAAGAACTATGGCAGGCTGTCCTGTCTCAAATTCAAATAAGTATATCAAAAGCTAATTTTAGTACTTGGTTTAAAAACACTCATATTATTTCTAGAGATAAGGGCTCCATTATTATAGGAGTCCCTAATTCTTTTTCAAAAGAGTGGCTTGAAAAGAAATATAATAGAATAATCTCGAAGGGATTAGAAGACATGAAAGAAAAGGTGAGGCATGTTGAATACAGAGTAGTCAGCACTCCCTATATCAGAAAACTAGAAATATCTAAGATAAAAGTGCCTGTGGCACAGCTCGAGATTGAAGAATTGAGCTTGGATAGAAATTCTAATCTCAACCCCAAATATACTTTTGAAAATTTTATTGTTGGCCCATTCAACGAATTAGCTCATGCAGCTGGTTGGGCTATAACTGAAAAACCTGGAATGGCTTACAACCCATTTTTTGTTTACGGAGGAGTTGGTTTAGGAAAAACACATCTATTGCAAGCAGTAGGTAACAAAATTAGAGGAGTGGCTAGTAAAAAGATTCTATATACATCTTCCGAAAGATTCACCTCTGGTATAATCAACGCCATCAAAAATCAAACTATCGAACAATTTAAGAATAATTATAGAAACTTCGACGTACTGATAATCGACGATATTCAATTCCTTGCAGGCAAGGAAAAGACTCAAGAAGAATTTTTTCATCTATTTAATACGTTATATGAATCTAATAAGCAAATTATTATTTCTTCAGATAGACCTCCTAAATCAATCGCTGCTTTAGAAGAAAGATTAAGATCTAGATTTGAAGGGGGGATGATCACAGATATTTCTCACCCTGACTACGAATCAAGATTAGCTATCCTAAAACAGAAATCTCAAGATAAGAAATTGATACTAGAAGATCCAATATTAGAGTTCATAGCATCTAGTATACAAAATAACGTTAGGGAGCTAGAAGGGGCATTAAAATCCCTCGTAGCATGGCAAGATCTCAACTCTCAGAACATTGATATGGAATTAGCCAAACAAATACTGAGAAAGACGATTAAGCCGCATACACAAAACATTACATTCCAAAAAATAGTGAAGAGTGTTGCTGAGTTTTATAACCTAAAAGAAAAAGAATTATTCCTGAATTCAAGAAAAAAAGAGATTGTAAGGCCTCGACAGATAGCTATGTTCTTTTTGAGAGAGGAAATGAAGAGTTCTTATCCATATATTGGTAGTAAATTTGGAGGGAAAGATCATACTACAGCAATTTATGCTTGTGAGAAGATAAATAAAGAAATACGAATTAATGAACAGCTCGCTCAAGAAATAGATTTAATAAAAGAGAAAATTTATACCTATTGATAACCTGTGAATAAATAGTTGAATAAGCTGAGGATAATAAAAACGACAATATTGACCCTAAATTCGTCCCCAAGTTAGTACCAAGTTATCAACGAATTTATCCCTGTACTTATCAACAACTTATCCAGAGAAAAAGCCCTTGCAAACATTGGCAAAACCACCGAAAATGGACTTAAGATCATCCCTATAGTAGTAATAATAGTTAATTAAATATATGAATATATTAATATTAAAGGAAAAACTAAAAAAAGGATTAAGCCTTGTAGAAAAGATTACAGGGAAGAATTTAACCTTACCTATTTTGAATAATGTTCTGATAAAATCAGAAGAAGGGTTTTTAAAATTATCTACCACTGATTTAGAATTGGGTATTAATTACTGGGTTCCGGCTAAGGTAGAAAAGCAAGGAGAAGCCACAATCCCTGTTAGAATATTCTCTAATCTAGTTTCATTCTTAAATGACGACAAGATAGAGCTAGAATTAAAAGAGAATAACTTAAATATCAAGACAGATAACCATAAGTCAGAGATTAAAGGATTAGATGCTAAAGATTTCCCCATTATTCCAGAAGTTGGGTTAGAAAACTCTGTTGATGTGAATACTAAAGATATTACCCAGGGATTGTTACAGGTTATTGATTTTGCATCAGTTACTCAGGTTAGGCCAGAACTGTCAGGAGTGTATTTCTCATTCCAGGGAAACGAATTAAAAGTAGTAACTACTGACAGCTTCAGATTGGCTGAAAAGACTATTTTACTAGACAAAAAAGTGGAAGCACAAACTTTTATCCTTCCTAGAAATGCTGGTAGGGAAATAATCAATTTGTTCTCTGAGAATAGTAATGATACAAAATTTTGTTTTTCTCCTAATCAAATAATGGTTTTAGGATATTTCCCAGAGACTGAAAAACCCTTTGCACAATTAGTTTCTAGGTTAATAGAAGGAGAATATCCTGATTATAAGGCTGTTATTCCTAAGGAGTTCAAGACGCAGGTTACTCTTTCTAGAGATGAGTTATTGAGTCAAATTAAGAGCGCTAGTTTATTTAGTGGAAGAACCAATGAGATTAAATTAAATGTCAAAAAAGATAAGATTGAAATAATATCTCAGAATGTAGATTTAGGAGATACCAAATCAAGCATCCCCGTGACTGTTAAGGGAGAAGAAACTAGTGTTAATTTCAATCATAAGTTCTTGATAGATGGATTGAGTCAGATCAAATCTAGCGAGATAGTGTTTGAGCTTAATGGTCAGGAAGGGCCAGGATTATTGAAATCTAATGAAGACAACAGTTATGTTTATGTGATCATGCCCATTAAAGCTGATTAATGTTTGAACCATTAGGACAACTTATTAAAAGGAATATAGCTAAATCGAAGTTTTCTAATGAGTTGATAGTCGTCAGTATATTTAATGCAGCCAACAAGGTAGTGGAAAAAGAATTTGGTCAGAATTTAGTAAAACCCCTCTCTTTTAAAGACGGGGTTTTATCGTTGAAAGTTAGTAATCCTATATTGTCTCAAGAAATACAGTCTAGGAACCAGGAGTTTTTAGATAATATTAATGAGGAGCTGGGAGGTAAGAGGGTTTTAAAAATATTGTTTAGATAATTTTTTTGGCTTCCTCTAAAAAAGTTAAGTCTCTTTTTATGATAAAGCCGCTGAGATAATCGTCTCTATGAGCTTGAGAGTTTTTGAATAACGTTATAGCCTTATTAAAATCAATCCAAACTGGTGTATTCTGGTCATCTATTTCGCTTTGCTCATAGTTAGGCTCTGCGATTTTTTTATTAAACTTCGCGATATAGCAAGTAGAGGTTTTTAATACATTCGTTTTGTTCCGATATTCTACAATTTTACCAATAGGCCTTATAATATCTATATCGCAACCGGTTTCTTCTAATATTTCTCTTCTTAATCCATCCTCTAGAGTTTCGCCTTCTTCTATTCTACCGCCAGGAATTTCGTGATAATTGTATTTCTTTAAATATAGCAAAGAGATTTCGTTTTTATCATTAAAAATAATGGCTCGGGCTGCTATGTCTATTTTATATTCATCAGAAGGCTTCTTCTCGAGATTTCCATAAACATCTTCATCTTTTATTTCTAATAATAATTTCATATCTTTGTGGCAACCTCTCTAAATAAGGGGATTAGCTCTTTCCTTAATATAACGCCATTTTTTTGAGCCATATTTTTATCTCCGAATGATATGTTGAGTACAGAACCTAGTAATTCTTTAGTTGGTTCGTGATTAGTTATAAAGATATTCAATCCATTGTCTAGATCAACAGCTGATAGAAATATAAAATCAGTGTTTTTATTATTTTTCATTTCTTCTAGTATTGTTATGATCTGTTGTTCTCTAGACCCTAGAATGTTGTTTAGTCCTACTACTTCTAATTGGCCTACTCCTAACAATTTATCTCCCAACGCTATTTCTTTAAAATCGCCGATAATTGTTTTCTTGAAGGTGTCATCGGTAAAATCTGATTTAAATGTAAACATTTCAGATATTAAATTTTTAGGAATATCTGTGATAGATTCTAGCCATTGACATATATCTCTGTCTCGTTGAGTGGTCACGTTTGCTTGAAAATTGAGGGTATTAGAGGCGATCGCACAATATAACAGAATTGCAGATTCTCTGCTAATATCGATATTTTTATTTCTAAATCTCTCAGCAACCAACGTTGCGGCTGCTCCTACTTTTTCTATTTGGATATCTGCATTAGGAAATAATTCTTGAACATCTGGACTGTCTCGATGATCAATGATTTCTCCAATTTTTTCCAATCTAGTTCCTTCGGGCATTCCTTGAAGACGACTAGCATCAACAAGGATAATTCTACTAGATTCTTCTAAGGAAGCCTTATCGTATGCTAATGGCTCTAAATTAAAATAGCGATTTAGAAATATCACCTCGCGTTGCGGTTCTCCCGAACAAATCCCTATTGCTTCGTTCCCTTGTTTGTTTAAGAATTCGGCATATGCATAGGCGCAAGCATAACCGTCTAAATCAGGATTTATTTTAGGTGTTACTATTATCATTATTATTAATATCCTTGGTTAATAGCCTCCCACATAAATTTGTTCCATATAGGACCAGCTATCATTGAGCCAGGTTTTTGAGCAGTAGAAGTATTGTCGTTATTTCCGGCCCAGACACCAATAGAGATATCTTTTGTATATCCTATTGTCCAGGAATCCCTGAACCCATTAGTGGTACCAGTTTTAGCTGCCACCCAATGGCCAGGGAAATACAACACTGATTTGGGGCCAAACATAGGAGTTCTAGCATCATTATCACTCAATACATCGTTCAGCTTCTGGCAGGCTTCTTGAGATAATACTCTTCGTGGTGTTTTATGATTACTTTCAATGACATTTCCTCTCAAGTCTTCTATTCTTAGAATATATGTCTGTGGCGCGCGTAATCCTTCAGCAGAAAATACTCCAAAGGCGGAGACCATTTCCACTAGCTTTACTTCTCCTGCTCCCAGCACTAAGGAAGGACCATAAGTCCCGGTTAAGGTGCTAATGCCCAAGTCTTTGGCTGTTTGTATCACGTTGTCGAGGCCCGCATCCAATAATGTTTTAACTGCAGGAATATTCAAGGATTGAGCTAAGGAATTTCTAAGAGATATTCTTCCTCTGTATAATCCGTCATAATTCTCTGGGATATAGTCTTCACCTCCCCAGTTTCCAAAATTAGTTTGTTGATCGATTACGATGTCTTCTGGATCAGCCCCTAATTCAAAAGCAGTAACATAAGCAAATGGTTTAAATGATGATCCGGGTTGCTGTCCTTGTCCAAATGTAGATACATTCACAGAAGGCTCAAATTTACAGTCTAGGCCCGGAATACATCCCTCCGGAGCAACTTCCCCGAAGTAGTCTTTGGAGCCCACCATGCTTAATATTTGGCCGTTATGAGGGTCTATAGCAACGAGTGAGGCATTGTATGCATTGTATGCCATATTATATGTTGCACCTTCTTTTACTATTTTTTCTGCTTTTTCTTGTAAGTCAACATTAAGAGTTGTATATACCTTTAATCCATGTTCTCGCAGATAGTCGGTTCCATATTTATTTAGAAGATAGCTTTCAACTTCTAATATGAAATGAGGAGCTTTTTCAAAGCTGGTTATTGGCTTTTCGAATTCAACTACAGCTTCTTTGCTTAAATCATATTCTTCTTTAGTAATATAATTTTCGCCATACATTCTTTTTAGGACATAGTCCTTTCTTCCCAAAAGCTTATCTAGATTATCTCCATATGGATAATAGTAACTAGGGCCTCTAATCATAGCAGCGATGATAGCACCTTCTTCAATAGTTAAGTCTTCCACACCTTTATTAAAGTATGCACTTGCAGCTTCACCAATACCATAAATATTAGGTCCCATTGAGACTTGGTTTAAATACCATTCTAATATTTGATCTTTTGAGTATTTTTTCTCTAATTCTAAACTTAAAACGATTTCTCTAATTTTCCTGGTAGCTGTTTTGTCCATATTAAGGAAAGTAGATCTTATTAACTGTTGGGTGATAGTAGAAGCTCCTTGAGCAGTGGTTCCTGATTTAATATCAAATAAAATAGCACCCGCGATTCTTCTATAATCTAATCCATGATGTTGGTAGAATCGAGCATCCTCTGTGGCAATAATAGAATCTATAACGTGCTGAGGAGTTTTTTCTAAATCAACAGGAATTCTTTTTTCTTCCTCATATATGGTTCTCAGAAGAACCTTACCAGTTCTATCATATATCTTAGTGGGCATTATTTGTTGTCTTTCACTAAACACTTCTGGTCGAGGTAAATCTTTTGCAATATAAATAAATAATGAAATGCCAAAAATCACACCTAATAAAAATAAGATTATTAGGTTAGTAAATATTTTCTTAAATCGTTGACTGTATGTTTTTTTGAAATATTGCATTCTTATAGAAAACCCCCTCTACCTTAAGGGTAGAGGGGAGAATAATTAAAATTCGTTTACACTTTCGTCGTCTGAATCATCATCATCTGAATCATCATCTTTCTTTTCCTCAGAATCAACTTCTTCGGTGGTTTCTTCTGTAGTCTCCTCAGCAGTTACCTCAGGAGTTTCTTCAGGAGTTTCTTCTGTAGTCTCCTCAGCAGTTACCTCAGGAGTTTCTTCGGTGGTTTCTTCTGTAGTCTCCTCAGCAGTTACCTCAGGAGTTTCTTCAGGAGTTTCAACACCTTCTTCTTCGTTGAAATATTCCATAATCGTATTTTGTATTTTTTGTATATAGTAGACGACCTTTTTTCTACGTATTGCTATTATATTTATAACTAGCCTATTGTCAAGCAATCTCTAGGAAGTTAGCGCAAGTTAGAGCTATCCCAAGAGCATCAGCAATATCATCTGGCTTCGGAATCTCTTCTAAATCTAATATTTCTTTTACTTTTTTCTGTACGTCTTTTTTATCTGCTCTTCCATATCCAGTGATTTGCATTTTGACCTGAAGGGGAGTGAATTCATAAAGCGGGATATTTTTCTTAGCGCCAGCCAACAATACAACGCCTCTAGACTGAGATACAGGGATAATGGTTTTAGCATTTTTAAAGAAAAAAATCTTCTCTACAGCCAATGCGTCTGGCTTATATTCTTTTAGTAATTTATTAATAGCATTATATATTTCTTTCAACCGATACTCGTGCTTGGTATCTTTAGACGTATTTATTTGTCCTAAGCCTAAGACCTTCATTTTTCCTCTCGAAAAATTAATAACGCCATAACCCGTAATGGCGGTACCTGGATCAATTCCTAAAATTATCATAATTTGATATTGGTATACACCTCTTGGACATCGTCATTGTCATCGAGAGCGGAAAGTAGTTTACCTATCTTTTCTATATTTTCTACTTGTACCTCCTCTTTAGCAACCCATCCTAGATTAGCAGCCTCTATATTAAAGTCTTTTTCTATATTTGTTTTAACAGTGTCTAAGCTTGCTGGGGCAGTATATATTTCTAACATTTCTCCTTGTTCAGAAAAGTCTTCAGCTCCAGAGTCAATAATCTTTAATTCAGCTTTTTCTTTATCTTCTGGTTTTATGACAATAATTCCTTTTTCTTCGAATTGCCATTTAACAGAGCCTTCAGTAGCCATCTTAGCATTATTGCTATTTAATATAATCTTTATTTCATTTAAAACCCTGTTTGTATTGGTGGTAATGCCTGTGATGATAATAGCGCTCTTTTCAGGACCATATGCTTCGAAAGTAAATTCTTCTAGAGTCTCACCGACTAATTCACCAGTTCCTCTCTTAATGGCTCTCTCAATATTATCCTTAGGCATGTTTTCTTTTTTAGCCCTATCAATGACTAAGCGTAGGGAAGGGTTCATATCAGGATCTCCTCCAGTCTTAGCGGCTAAAGTAATTAAAAGACTCATCTTGGAAAAGATTTTAGAACGTTTTTTATCATTGGCTTCTTTGCCGTGTTTGATTGTTGCCCAATGGCTGTGACCACTCATATATCTACCTTATCTTTTTTTTTCTTAATTTTCAACCATGCAAACCCGGTAACAATTATCGACAGCATGCTTCCTTGGAACAGAGTCGTATTAAAACCGGATTCTTTATTAATGGTTGGTATTTCTTTTTTTTCTATGATTAATATTGGAGAGTTTTCTGCGCGAGGAGTTCCTCCAATATTGTTACTATTCTTCCATTGATCATTAATTCTTTCCATTGTTTGTTTCGATTCATTATTACCAGCTAACCATCCCAAAGAAGAATCTACTTCGTCGATGATATTATTATTCTTTAACATTAAATGTTCTCCCTGGTTTCCTAAACCTCCCTTATATATCAAGTCTGCTGGAATATTCGGAACAGCATTATCATCCGTCCTTTCTAATAGATAAAAAGAAAAAGGAGGAATACTCCCTTTAAGCGTTATATTCGGTTGTCCGTCAGCTGTACTTAATGTCCATTGGTCAATTATGACCGGAAATTTGTTAGGATTATAAAGCTCTATCCATTCGTCTTGCCAAGCCTCTTTTGTCCCCATCCATGCGACTTCATTGATTAAAATGGTCTGAGCATCAGCCCAAACAGGGAACAGTATTAATAGGACTATTAATTTCCTTGACAAAAATGACATTGTTTGTTATACTACAATCATTCCCTGGTAAGTTTAGGGGTTTTCTTAGATCGGGTAACTTGGCTTAGGCGAGGTTATTCCTCGGGAACGCTCTGGTCTTTGTAGCAATAAAGATATTTTCCAGGGATTTTTTAATTTTCCTTAGTTACCCGAACTATTTCACTAATTGTTGTTTCTCCATTAAGGACTTTAATTAGTCCATCTTGATACATGTTTATGAACCCTGTTTCTTTCAGGGTCTTTTTTATTTCCGGAATTGCTGGATTATTAAGGATCATAGTTTCTAGCTCTGATTCGACAATGAAAGATTCGAATATGCCAACTCTTCCCTTATATCCTTTGTTACATAATTTACATCCCTTAGCCTCTGCAACTAGATATCCATTTGTTAAATCTGGTATTATTTCTTTCGGAACACCTACCAACCCTTTATCAATAATTTCTTTTTCTTCAGGAGTAGCGTCTCTTATAACCCGGCATTGTTTGCATGCTTTTCTGATAAGTCTTTGTGCAATAACCATATTAATAGCAGGCCCGATATTAACCGGATCAGCTCCTAACGAGGTAAGTCTTGGAATTGTTCCTGCCGCGTCATTAGTATGTAATGTTGAAAATACTAAATGACCAGTTAATGCTGACTGTAAGGAAATCTTTGCTGTTTCCTGGTCTCTGATTTCACCCACTAATATTACATCTGGGTCTTGTCTAACAATAGATCTTAATCCTTCTGCAAAGGTATATCCTTTTTTATGATCAATCTGTGTCTGTGATATGCCGTTCAATCTATATTCAATAGGATCTTCAATAGTAATAATTTTTATTTCAGGTTGATGAATATGCTTTAAGAAGGCATATAGGGTAGTTGTTTTACCAGAACCAGTAGGTCCGGTAACAATAATCATCCCATTAGGTTTTTTTATTTCGTTTTGGAATCTTTGTAATAAATCTGGTCTTAATCCTAGGTCTTCTAGATTTTTTAAACTTTGAGGGTTAAGGATTCTCATTACCACTGATTCGCCAAATTCAGCTGGCAGAGACGAAACTCTTATCTCTATTTCTAAATCTTTAAATATGATAGAAAAACTACCATCCTGAGGCTTGTCGTGAACATTTAATTTGAGTCCTGATAAAAGCTTTAGCCTTGATAACATGGATCTATAGTCTTCGGGCTCAAAATCCATAATATCGTTAAGCATTCCGTCCATTCTCAATCTTAACCTTGTACAAGTTTCTTCTGGCTCTAAATGTATGTCTGACCCGCCTAAGAAGATTCCTCCTCCCATAAGAGCAGCAATTAATTCAGTAGTGTCTTGTCCTATATGACTTTCAATTTCCTTTTTGTAATCTTCAAAAGTTTCAAGATTTTTTAAGTCTGCTTCTTTTTGAGGATTTACTTCAATTTTATCTGTTATTTGCATTAGTAATTGATATCGATATTTAATAAAGAGAATAAGAGTGGTTGAACATTTTCAAAACAAGGCTCGTCACAAGGGAGATCACAGCAAGAGCTATTATTTTCAACCGGCAACAATAAAATAGTAATAACAACTAATAGAAATAGTGTAATAAGTATTTTTTTCATAATTTTCTCATAATAAATTGCTCTACTGTATTCAGTCCTTTTTTCCCGCTATTGAAGAGAACAGCATTCTTAGATCTTTTTCCGTCAAATTTGTCTAAAAGGCTCTTTTCCTTAGCATATATTAAACCGCTAATTGTGCAATCCCTTTTTTCCCACAGGACGAGTAAGTTTGGTAGATTTAATAGTCTATTTAATAGAATATCTAATACTGGAGCTAAATCCTTTTCAAAAATAACTTTTAGCTTTGCAAACAAAATCCCTTTTTCTTCATTATATTCCAAGTTGTTTAAAACTTTGATTAATAAATTAAATTTACTTTTATTCTCATTTTGTAAAAAATAATCAAATATTTTTTTATAATCAACTCCTATCTGAGTAAACTTAACAATAGTTTTTAAGGCTTCTTCATTGGAGACAGCTTTATTTAGAAACTCTATACTTCCGGCTAGCAACCAAGTTTTGATATCTATATCGATTATGTTTTGATCTACAGACTCTATTAATTTCTCAGAGATACTGGAAATAGGAGACTGATTTATTAGATTAACATTTCCATACATTGTATTCGTAACCTTATTGTCAATATTAATTAAAGGTGTTTGAAAAAACAATTTAAAATTATTCTCATAAAAATTTCCTAAATCTTCTAATTTATTAATGCCAATTGTTATTAATAAGTCCGATTCTCCATTCTGGAGCAGGGTTAGTCCAACATCTTGATCAGTGATTTCTTGATCTTTCGAGCCTAAGTATACCTTAAAAGTGTTTCCTTCTTTAGTGTAATAAATATCAGTAACATCTTTGTTTTTAATAGAAACAACTACATTTCGAGGAATTAGTTTTTCAGGAAAAAGCCCTTTAAAATTATTTGGTATTCTTTTAGGGTAAAAACGAACAACTTTCCCTTTATTATTTAAAGTGTTAAAAAGAGATAAAGCAGAGCTTAGGTTATCTACATTGAGGTCAGGATTAGCTAAAACAAGTATGTTTTCTGAGTTGTCTATTAACTTTTTAGCTTGTAATAATCCTTGCATGTTATATGAGCCTATGATTTCTGCCTATTAAAGTCAATGGGGAAAACTTTTTTAACAAATTCCTATAAAGAAACACAAAAATTAGCTAAGGATATAGCTAAGAATTTAGATTTCAATGTTATTGGATTGAGAGGAGATTTGGGAGGAGGTAAAACTACCTTTACCCAAGGATTTGCTCAAGCGCTAGGAGTTAAAGATAAAATACTAAGTCCTACATTTGTTATTTTGAAAAAATTCAAAAAGACAAAAGGATATTTATATCATATTGATTGTTATCGACTAAACAATGGAAAAGAGTTATTAGAATTAGGTTTTGATGATATTATAAAAGACAAGGACAATATCGTTGTTTTAGAGTGGGCTGATCTCGTAGACGATATTTTACCTAAAGAAACAATATTTATTGATTTCGAATTTATTAACGAAAACAAACGTAAAATATGGATACAAAAAAACTAGTTGTTATAGACGGTCACGCATTAGTACATAGAGCATTTCATGCTCTACCTCCCATGGTTTCCGAAGACGGAAGACCGGTAAACGCTGTTTACGGTTTTTTATTGGTTTTTTTAAAAGCAATAAACGATATTCAACCAGATCATATTGTGTCTACTTTTGATTTGCCGGGCCCTACGTTTAGAAAAGAAATATATAAGGAGTATAAGGCCAAAAGGCCCAAGGCCCCCTCAGAGCTTTATAATCAAATACCAATTATTAAAGAAATATTAGAAGTGTTCGAAGTTCCGGTTTTTGAGAAACCAGGATTTGAAGCCGATGATGTTATTGGAACAATTGCTAAATTGTCAGCCAAACAGCAAATTTCTCCCAAGGTAGAAGTATTTATTGTAACAGGAGATTTAGATGCCTTGCGTTTAGTAGATGAATATACAAAAGTATATACATTAAGGAAAGGATTAAAAGACACTATTATATATGATGTCGACGCTGTTAAGGAGAGATATAACGGATTAGTCCCTGAGCAGTTAACAGATTATAGAGCATTAAGGGGAGATCCTTCTGATAATATTCCAGGAGTTAATGGAATAGGAGAAAAAACAGCGATTGAATTACTAAAAGAATTTAAAACTTTAGAAGAACTATATTCCGCCCTTAAAGAAATGAGAACTCCGCTTATGAAAGATAGAATTAGAAATCTCTTAACTCAATCAGAAGAACAGGCTTTCTTTTCAAAAACATTAGCAGAAATCAACACAGAAGTTGAAATAGATTTTAATTTAAAAGATTGCAAGAAAGTTGCTCTAGATAAGGACAAGATAATTCATAAATTCAAAGAATTAGGATTTTATTCTTTAATCAAACGTTTGCCGGAAGGAGATGTTTGGTTGGGGGAGTTTTAATCATTAAATAAACTTATGAAAAGAATATTACTTATACCTTTATTTATAGTTATTATTATAGTGTTTTGGATTTACATAATTCCCATATTTCAGAATATGGAAGGTCAGAGTCATTATATTAATGATAAATATGGATTTGAATTAAATTATCCTGAAACATGGAGATATTATGAAAACCAAGCTTGGTGGGAGAGAAACATAGTTGACACTATAGTATTAGCGCCGCAAGAGGATATTGAAAAAATGAAGGCAATAGTCGATGAGGGTTCTGCGTTTAGTTTAAAATTTCCAATAACAATAAATTTTTTCGCAGGAGACATCTATGAAGATGAGGTATTCCCAGTGTTATCAGCGGATGATGAATATGGAACGGTAGAAATGAACAACACAGAAGTAGGAGGAAAATATGCCAAAGAAATAAGGTCTATTTTAACGGTTGATGAATTTGAAGGATTTGAAGTCGGAAATATAGCGATTGATTATGTGATTCCCCATCAAGAGGGATACTTAATAATTGGATCACATATGGATAAATATAAGGATGTATTGAAAGACATGGTGGATTCAATTTTATTCACTAATTAGTCAGCAACATGAGCACATATCTTATTAAGAGAGCGATGTTAATAGCTGGAAGTAGTCGATCATAAGCATTTTCTTCTCAAAATTATATCACGCAAACAGCGGAAGACACTTAATAGTTTGTTAACAGGTATTTTTGGCAATTTATGCTAAAATTATATAAATGCCCAAAGAGAATTTTAAAGCTTTATACAATCAAGCTCTAATTAACCTTGATGAAGTTAAATCTATTGAGAGGGATTTTTTTGATTCTCTCCCTATAGCAGTTTGTGAACTAGATGAAAAAGGAATAATTAGAAGAGCAAGTCAGTCTTTTGAAGATTTGACTGGTTTTTTAATTAGCGAAGCAGTTGGTAGTCCTGTTGGTAAATTTTTTAATAAGAAAGATAGAATAGAAGCATTACTAGGAATAACGAGAGATGATAAATTGCTCAGAGGACAGAACCTAACCTTAATAACAAAAGGAGATAAAGAGATATCAGTTAATGGCTCTTTCGGAATTAAAAAAGATAAAGGATTTATTGTTACTCTCGTAGATGTAAGTAGTATCAGGGATATTTATAGAGATATGGAAGATGAGGCTAAGGTAAGGACTAGGGCTCTGGAAGAATCGAGAAGAGCCTTATTAAATATTCTCGAAGATACTGAAGCTGCAAAATTCCAGGCCGAAGAAGAAAAGAAAAAGACTAATGCAATCTTTAACAACTTCTTGGATGGGCTTATGATGCTGGATGAAGATAAGAAGATCGAACTTATCAATCCTAAGGCAGAGGAATTATTAGACTTGAAGCAAACAGATATTATCGGGCTAACATTAAAAGAGCTAGGAGAAAGGCCAGAAGCTAAAGCGTTGGTGAAAATATTACGGACCAAGAAAGAAAAGAAAAAAGGAGAGGTATTCAGGCAAGAACTCAATTTAGACAGCAAGGGAGTAATTTTAGAAATTACTAGTCAGCCTATTCAAACGGGAGACAGGGTAGATTCAACGTTAATTATTCTTCATGATATCACTCGTGAAAAGTTTATTGATACTTTAAAAAGTCAATTTGTCTCCGTAGCCGCCCATCAGTTAAGAACACCGTTATCAATTATTAAATGGTCTTTATCAATGCTTTTGGGAGGAGAGATGGGGCATGTTGCAGATAATCACAAAGCGGTGTTGGAGAAAGCTAATCAAACGAATGAGAGAATGATTAGACTTATTAATGATCTTCTAAATGTTGCTAGGATTGAAGAAGGCAGATTCATTTATAAGCCAACTACAGTAGAATTTACAGAGATAGTAGAAGCCATTATTGATTCAGTGATGCCATTAATAGAAAAGAAAAAAATCACATTAACTACTGAATTGCATAAAGAAATAGATAAGGTAGCTAAAATAGATATTGAAAAAATGAGATTAGCGGCTAAGAATTTAGTTGATAATGCTATTAGATACACACCTGACGGAGGAACAATGCATATTGAAATGATTAAAGAAGATGGAAAATTATTATTCTCTATTAAAGATTCGGGAATTGGTATTCCCAAAGAACAACAAGATAGAGTATTTACGAAATTTTTCAGAGCCTCTAATGCTGTCAGAACCGAAACAGAAGGAACTGGTTTGGGGTTATTCATTACTAAGAATATCATTGAATCACACAATGGAACGATTTGGTTCAAATCACAAGAAAAGAAAGGGACAACATTCTTCTTTAATTTACCGGTAATATTATGATCAAAATTTGCGTATTTGGAGACAGTGTTCCTTGGGGAGCTTATGATATGGAAAGAGGTGGTTGGGTAGAGATGACTAAAATTAAGCAGTTAGAACAGGATAGAATAGTTTATAATCTTGGAGTGTCGGATGATGATTCAAACGACTTGCTTAAAAGGATAGAAAATGAGATCAATTCCAGAGAACCATCAGTAGTCATTTTTCATTTGGGACTTAACGATTCCATTTCAATTGGAGATCAATCTAATAGGGTGCCACTTAAAAAGTTCGCATCTAATTTAGACAAATTATCATATATATTAGAAAAAAATACATCAGTTAAATACGTTGTATTTATTGGATTAAATCCTATTACAGAGAAAGATCTTATTTATAGGGATGGAATTATATTTAAGATGGGGGAAATAGATAGATATGATAAACAAATAGAGTCCTTTTGCGAAGGCAAGAGATATAAATATTTAAATATATCAAATGTATTAAACCTAAAGGAGGATATATATCAAGATGGACTTCATCCTAACTCCACGGGTCACGAAAAGATATTTAATCTAGTTAACAATTATTTAGACAGCATCTTATAAGAGCAGGGATTGATTGACATTCCTACAATTGCCGTTAAAATGATATAATATGCCAAAGAAAATACTAATTATAGAAGATGAAGAGATTTTAGCAGATTTATTGAAAACCAAGCTTACAGGTCTTGGTTATGATGTATCTGTGGCCCCTGACGGAATGAAGGGATGGGAAGCATTGCAAGAATTATTACCTGATTTAGTGCTATTAGACATAGTAATGCCTAGAATGAGCGGAATCGAGCTATTAGAGCATAAAATGGATTTACCTAGCGTGAAGACAATACCAGTTATCATTATTTCTAATTCTGGCCAACCAGTAGAATTGCAGAAATGCAAGGAACTAGGAGCGAAAGACTGGTTAATTAAAACAGAGTTTGATCCCCAAGAAGTAGTTACTAAGGTAGTAGCACAGATCGGGACAGCAAAATAATTAAATAAATATTATGGCAGCAAAAATTCTAATAGTAGAAGATGATAAGTTCTTGAGGGAACTAATGACTAGGAAGCTCAATAATGACGGTTTTGAATTGGAGGAGGCTATAGATGGAGAAGAAAGCTTGAAAAAACTAGAGACCTTTAAACCAGATATCATTCTATTGGATTTAATCTTGCCTGGATTAGACGGATTCGAAACCTTAGAGAGGATTAAGGATAATCCTCAAACAAGTGGCATTCCCGTCTTAATTCTTTCCAATCTCGGACAAAGAGATGAGATTGAAAAAGGACTAAAGCTTGGTGCCATCGATTTCATGGTTAAGGCCCACTTTACTCCAGAAGAAATTGTTGGAAAGATTAAGTCTATATTGTCTAAGAAAGAAGAGAAATAAATTAATATGAAAATAAATTAGAAAGATCCAATTGTATTGGATTTTTCTTTATAAACATGTTCTATCTTGTTTATGGAAAAGAAGCATACCTAGGAAACCAGAAGCTCAAACAGCTTATTGAAGAGAATAAAGAAAAAGCACAATTGAGATTGTTTTTGGATGGTTTCATAAAATGTTCATTTGAAGATCTAAAAAATGAGTTTAGGCATATTTCTATGTTTGATTCAAAAAAGGTCATTGCTATACGCAATGGTTTTTCTAATGAATCTTTTATGAATGATTTTCTAGTTTTCTTTAAAAAACAGGAAACCGACCATGTATTAATATTTTTTGAAGAAGGAGAGGTTGATAAGAAGGTGGTATCATTTTTTAAGAAAAAAGGAGAGGCGTTTAAATGCGATCCATTAAAAGGAAAAGATTTAACAGATTTTGTTAAAAAAGAATTAGATAAATATGGAGCTAAAATAAATACACAAGCGTTAGATCTGTTGATTCGATCATGCGGTAAGGATTTATGGAGATTATCTACCGAGATTAAAAAATTAGCTACCTACAATAAAGAGATAACAACTAAAGAAGTAGACCTATTAGTTCAGACTCCCATAGAAGTAGAAATATTTAAAACAATTGATGCTATTGCTAGTAAAAATAAAAAGAAAGCATTCGAGTTGATATATAAACACATAGAAAAAGGAGATTCTCCCTTTTATCTATTTACGATGATTGTTTATCAGTTTAGAAATCTGTTATTAGTTAAAGAATATGAAGCCGCAGGTTATAACGCTGCGGTTAAGGCGTTAAAGCCAATGCATCCCTTTGTAGTTAAAAAAAGCCTTTGGGTTACACCAAAGTTTACTAAGAAACAGTTAGAGTTGATATATACTAAGATATATAAGATGGATCTCGCTTTGAAGCTTGGGAAAATAAAACCAGAGATGGCTCTGGAGTTATTGATAGCTGATATTTAGTTAGAAAGCTTAGTTACAGCAGCCTTTTTTCTAGCAGCTGTATTTTTTTTGATCACGTGTTCTTTTTCTGCTTTGTCTACTGCCTTATAGTATTTAGGGAGTAGAGCTTGAGCGTCTTTTTTCTTTCCATCTTTGATCAAGTTCATGATCTCTTTATATAGATCTTTTATATTCCTTTTATAAATCAAATTATAAGCACGATTTCTGTGATCTTTTCTTAAGGCTTTTTTTGCTGATTTTGTATTTGGCATAATATTAGATTTTTAGCATAAGTAAGTGTTTTTGGCAAGATGATGACGCTGCTAGAGAGGATCCTCCGGCAGCGTCGATTCCTACATGATTGGCGTTTTTCTAGCGTTAACTTGGTGTCTGATCACGATGTTGATCTACGCCATAACGCTAAGTACGCCAAGACTCTTTTTCATGTTTACCTCCATGGATCGGTTTGATTGACCGCTCTCACCATTGCCACTGTACATCCGTACCGTGTTAGGTGAGAGATATTTAACCAATTACTCTCACTGTTACTACCGTACATCCGTACCGTGTTAGGCGAGAGATACGACCATTACTCGTTTCATTGGTCTAACACCTCCCCGCAGAAACGAAGATATTTATATTATAGTTGTTTTTGATTGAAAATCAAACATTCGCGTTCTTCCACGCCATCTCATATATTATTTTGAAACTATTGGCAATTTCTTGAGACTCAATTACTGTGGCGAAGATATCTTTATTATAAGAAATTAAGATGACCTTATCTCCTGAAATTATTGTATCTGAATGTATTTGTCCTAATTCCTTAGGGATAAATTTTACCTTATAATTAGAATTTAATTTCTTAAGTTCTTTTTGATATTCTCTTTCTAGTTCTGTATCGTTTAATATTTCTCTTCCCTTAGATTCCTGGTTTTCTTGTAGGATTTTTTTATAATAATCAAAGGCATTCTTAGTTAGATCATTTGTAGCTTCTAGACTAGCAAAGAACAGAACTTCTTTTTTCTTTTTAATGCTATCTATAGCTAGGTTATATACATATTCTAATCCCTGTACTCCTTCAAATATTTGTACCTTAGGTTTTTGTGGAATCTTATTATACAAAGCACTTAGTTCAGGAATAATTTGTTTTAAGCTAGATTCCTTTTGTTTAACCATCTCTAATAGTTGTTTTGGATCTACAGGAGAGAATAGGGTAGTGTTTTGTTTCTTATTTTTAGCCACTAGTCCCTTCTCGGCTAATTCATCTAAAACAAGATAGCAGGTTGGTCTTTTAATGCCAGCCTTTTTAGATATATTAAATACAGTGTCCTCGCCTAACTGTAATAGGGCTAAATAAACATTAGCTTCTTTTTCGTTTAGATCTAATTTTTGTAATATGTTTTTCATAATAATTACATTGTATCAAATATGTAGAATGTTGTCAAGTATTCTGACAACATGATATGTTAATAACGTTATTTGATGTGGAATATAGGATTGTATACATATATCTATGTCAGACGTCTTGACAAGCATAATGAAGTATGTTAAGATACAAATATAGAACGAACGGTCGTTCTCTGCCCCGAAAAGGGCTATGGAAAGAACTTTTACAACCCAGGAGGTTGAGATGAACAAAAGAAAGAATAGTCTAATATTGGTGCTAGTGAGTATGATGTGTTTGGCGCTGCTCGGAAATGCGCAGTCAGTAGAAGGAGAGTTATTCCCTGTAGATATTGATATATCTCTTTGGATTGGAGTAGGTCCGGCCGGAGTAGCTCTCGCAATGGATTATTGGAAAGGTCTCGGTCTGGATGTTAATTTTCATGTGATCGAAGATATGCCGGCCAATAATGCTAGCTGGGCCGGTGGTCATTCTGATATTCGTGAGCTTACTGTTGGGTCTTTTGCTCTTGCTGCACCCGAATATCCGGGGATCTGTTTTCTTCAAATAGATGCTTCCGTCGGAGGTGACAAGATCTTTGCCACCAGAGATATCCAAACCCTTTCAGACATGATTGGCAAAAGGGTGAGCTATGGCTTAGCTTCACCCCAACAGGAAGTTATTCTTTATGTGCTAGACAAAGAGGAAATCGAACTGCGATCAATCATTCACGAAGCCACTAATGATACCCGCTTGTCAGCGCAATGGCTCGAAAGAGGCTACGTCGACGTGGCAGTGACATGGCCTCCATGGTCTCTTATTTTAGAGGACGATCCAAGATTTCACGTCTTGATATCGACTGCTGATCTAGAAGAAGAAATTCTTCCTTCTGGGTTTATGGCCCAAACAAAGTTTGCCGAAGAACATCCTGACATCTTGAAGAAGTTCGTTCAGGGCTGGTGGATGGCCATCGATTTTATGGAGGAGAATTTCGAAGAGTCGTTGGTATACATGGCAGAATTCCTTCAAATGTCAGTAGATGACCTTAGGCCTGCACTTCAGCACGAATTGGTTTTCTACACCCCTGAGCGCAATGCAGAGGTCTTCGGACTAAACAGCGACAGGGATAATGACAAAGTTCCGGAGTTCCATAGGATATTTAATCTCTTTAGTCGATTATGACTTGAGGCCGGAATGATCACTGAAGTTGCCGATGCGAGCTCAGTCGTCGATCTCGATCTTTTGAGATACATATATGATCTTCCTTAAGATCGAACAACAAATAGGGCAGTGGTTTTTACCGCTGCCCTATCTTTATTGAAAATCAATCATTTTTAACATAGAATGAATCCATGATTAAAAAGATTATAAAAAAGATAGCCCCTAGGTTTCTATTGAATTGGTATTATCAATTTTTACCATTCTTAGGATCTTTAATTTATAGATTTCCCTCTAGAAAGGTTAAAATCATTGGAGTAACAGGAACTAACGGTAAATCTTCTACAGTTGAGCTAATAACCTCTATATTTCAAGAAGCTGGTATTAAAGTAGCTTCAACAACATCTATTCGTTTTCAAATAAACGATAAGATTTGGAAGAATAAATTAAAAATGACAATGCCTGGAAGATTTAAGATACAGAAGTTTCTAAGACAGGCAGTTAATCAAGGATGCAAACATATAATATTAGAAGTTACTTCTGAGGGAATAAAACAACATCGACATAAGATGATAGATTTTGATACGGCCGTATTTACTAATCTAGATAAAGAACATATTGAATCTCATGGAAGCTTTGAAAATTATAAAAAAGAAAAATTAAAATTATTTAAATTAGCTAATACATTAATAGTTAATTTAGATAATGAGCATGCAGAATCATTTTTAAATTTTGATAAAAATAAAATTACTTATTCTATTAATCAAAAGAGTGATTATAAGGGAGAAGATATTGAATTAATGTCAACATATTCTAGTTTCAAAACAAAAGATAAACAATTTAAAACTAATCTTTTAGGAGAATTTAATATTTATAATTCCTTGGCAGCTATAGCTGTTTGTAGAAATGAGGGAATCGATATGGCGATTATCCAGAAAGCGTTAGGAAATATTACGAGTATTGCTGGTAGAATGGAATTAGTTATAGATACTCCCTTCAAGGCGTATGTAGATTACGCTCATACTCCCGATGCATTAGAAAGCGTCTATAAAACAATTAAACAAACAGAACAAGGACGAATGATTTGTGTCTTGGGTTCTTGTGGAGGAGGAAGAGATAAATGGAAAAGAAAGGAATTTGGACAATTAGCATCTCAATATTGTGATGAGATTATATTAACCAATGAAGATCCATACGACGAAGATCCTAGTCAAATAGTAGAAGATATCTCAGAACACACTACCAAGGATCATAAAAAGATAATCGATAGAAAAGAGGCCATTAAAGAGGCTGTTAGTATAGCTAATGATAATGATGTAGTTATTATTACTGGAAAAGGAAGTGAGCCATGGATGGTAGTTAAGGATAATAAGAAGATACCTTGGGATGATAGAGAAATTGTTAAATCTGTTTTATGATTTGGTTAATATTAGTTTTAATAAGTGCCGTAGCATTTTCCCTAGGAACTCTTCTAAAGAAAGTTTTCTTTAATAGGGGAAATCGCGATCCATATGCCTACTCTATTGTTTATCAATTATTAACAGCGTCGTTAATTTTCATATACACCTTGTTCGCCGGCTTTAATTTACCTCCTATGAGACCATTGATAGGAAGTTTTGCAATTATTACTGTACTTTATGCTCTCGGAAACATAACTTTCTTTAGGGGTTTAAAATCCACAGATGCCTCGGTAGCATCGGTGCTTATGTCTTCTCGACCCATATGGGTTATGATTGCAGCAGCATTATTTTTACAAGAATCTATTAGTATAGGAAGATTGGCAGGAACAATTCTCGTGGTATTGGGAATACTTTTGATTACATGGAAGCACAATTCTATTAAGTTTAAAAAGGGACACTTTTTAATATTGTTTTCCGCACTATCTTTTGGGCTAGCATTTATAGGTACAGCAATAATTCTTAGAAGTATGGAGGCTGCAACATTTGGCGTATTGGCATTTACATTTCCAGCATTATTTTTAATGGCTATTAATCCAAAAGTTATTCCTAAAATAAAAACGATTATTAATAAGAAAACTTTTCTGGAAGTCCTGGGGGCATGCTTTTTTCAAGCCATAGCTGGAGTGGCTATGTATAACGCTTATAGGTTCGGAGGGGATGCATCTCAAATTACTCCCATTCGTGAACTCAGCGTTGTTTTAACAGTAATCTTGGGATATTTAATATTAAAAGAAAAAACTAATATAGTAAGAAAAATTATAGGATCAATAATCTCATTTTTAGGAGTCTTATTGTTGATATAGTATATATATGACAGAACTAGAAAAAGCAATTAAACATTTTAAAAAGAATGATCCCATTCTTTTTTCTGTTTACAAGAAGGGAAATGTTAAGCAATTAAAACCAATTAAAAAGGAACAATATTTTACTCATCTTTGTCAGTCGATTATATATCAACAATTATCAGGAAAAGCTGCTGGAACAATTTATGGAAGATTTGAAAAATTGTTTTCTAAAAAAGAAATAACACCAAGAAAAATATTAAATTTATCAGAAGATAAATTAAGATCAGCAGGGCTATCTTATCAGAAGATAAAATATGTCAGGAGTTTGTCGGAGAACGTTTTAGGCAAAACTTTAGATTTTAATAATTTTAATAAAATATCAGATCAAGAAATAATTAATCAACTAACACAAGTAAAAGGCATAGGTCCCTGGACAGCAGAAATGTTCTTAATGTTTTCAATGGCTAGATCAGATTTCTTTTCTAGAGGAGACTTGGGTCTTCAAAATGGAATGAAAAAGCTCTACGGAAAAGAGCTGTCAGATAAACAAATAGAGAAATGGTCGCCGTACAAAACATACGCTTGCCTCTTATTGTGGAGAAGTGTAGAATAGTTTTATGAGTGAATTAACAAAAGAAGGATTGGAAGAACTAAAAAAGGAATTTCAATACCTGACAACTGAAAAAAGAATAGAAGTGGCCAAGGCTATTAAGCATGCTGCTTCTTTTGGTGACTTAAAAGAAAATGCTTCTTATCATGAAGCTAAGGACGCTCAAGCATTTATGGAGGGGAGAATAGCTCAATTACGAGATATAATAATGAATGCTAGGGTGACTGTTAATAGACACGATGGATTAATCGAATTGGGTTCAACAGTAACCCTGTCTACGGGTGATACATATCAACTGGTTGGTCCAGCAGAGGCAGATGTATTAAAGGGCAAGATATCATATAAGTCTCCTTTGGGATCACTTCTGATGAGAAAAATGGCCGGTAATAAGGTTCAGCTCGGAGGTACGGAGTATACAATTAAAGAAGTGATATGAAAAAGGTAAGCTTAGAATATTGTCATATATATCCAGGATCAGACATATCTAAAGATATAGAAGCTGCTAATTATTGGGCTCCCAGGGTTTTAAAAATGTTTGAAGATCATGATGTGCAGAAATGTATTATGGTAGATGATATACATGCCACTAAGGAGGCTGATGAAGAATATATTAAATCTTTTATAGATAAATTAGAAGTGAAGCCAGACTGTATTTATAGAGAATCAGATTTTATACTAGAAGCTCACAAGACTATCGAAGCCATTGATCCTAAAGAGAGAGATTTTATTCATTCTAATGAAAGAGTTTGGTTAAGAGAAAATGTAGAAAAATATAGGACGAACACAGAGTTCCTATTGAGTTGGAACAAGGGAGATACGGTAGAATTCTCATGTCCAACTCTAGCAGCAACATCGTACTTAACAAGATTAGGGTTAATTTCAGCTGACGGAGTAAAACCAATACATGGAGATGATTTAATGATAGGAGATCAGTTAGTAAATATATTATCATCTTCATACCTACAAATAGAGGACAAGGCACAATCTATCGTAGAAGCTACATTTAAAGATGCTCTTAGAAAGATAAGTTGGTTCTTATACTAGAGAAACCTTGTAATTCAAAGGTTTTTTAGTTAGACTAACCGTATTATGAATAAATTTAATAAATCTACAAAACGTTTTATAAGGAATGAAAAAGCTAAGATTAGGAAAGAAAATCCTGATCTAAAAAAACAAGGAGAATTAATCGATAAACTTTATAAGAAAGTTTCTCCAGAAAATGAAGATAAATGATATTTTCAAATTAGCGATTGAAACTGGGATAGAAGCTGATTTTCGTTCTAAAGAAAAAATCCAAAAAGTTTTAGATACAAAGAAACAAGACTTTGAACACTCTTCTGATCAAGAATGTTTTGACAAGGAATTACTAGAGAATCCATATTCAGACTCTAGAATTTTGCATATAGCAGACGATATTGATATTAAAAAGATATTATTTGGAATCGATATAGATCCATCAGAAATTTTAATGGCTAAACAATTAGGCATTGATTTAGTTATATCTCATCATCCTTTAGGGATAGCCCTAGCAACACTACATGACGTAATGGAGATGCAAGCTGATGTATTGAATCAATATGGTGTTCCTATAAACATTGCAGAAGGACTATTAAAGAAGAAAATTTCAGAAGTAGCTAGAGGGCTAAATAAAGCTAATCATCAAAGAACAGTTGATGCCGCTAAAATTATGGGTGTTAACTTAATGTGTTTACATACAGTTTGCGATAATTTAGCAGCAGATTATCTTAAGGAAGCGATAGAGTCCCAGAATCCAGAAACAGTAGGTGATGTAATGGATGTAATTGAAGGAATCGAAGAATACAAGGTAGCTAAAAAGAATGGAGCCGGGGCTAAGATATTTGTTGGTAACAAGAATAATAAGTGCGGTGTTGTAGCTATGACTGAAATTACTGGAGGGACAGAAGGTTCTCCTAAAATATATGATAAAATGGCCAATGCAGGAATTGGCACAGTAGTTGGAATGCATGTCTCAGAAGATCATAGGAAGGAAGCAGAGGCTGCTCATGTCAATATGGTTGTCGCAGGACATATGTCCTCAGATTCTCTCGGAATAAACCTTTTTCTTGATAAATTAAAGGATATAGAAATTATTCCTTGTTCTGGATTAATTAGAGTAAAAAGAGGATAATACATTTAAGATGCCTTTATCTAAAAAACAAAAATATTTACAGATTGCGTTGAATAGTACCTTAAGTGAGGCTAGGAGTATTATTTTAAAACTTCCCAGTGATCAAAGAATTATTCTTGAAGCCGGGACACCTCTGATAAAACAATATGGAACTAGAGCAATAAGCTCCTTGAAAGAGTTTTGGAATTATAAGAACTTTGGTCCGCAGCAAACAAGCCCGGATATTTTTACGTTAATTAAGGATATTAAGAATAAAAACTTAATGAATAAAAAAATGGTAACGCCATCGATCGGCGGGCCATATATTGTTGCAGACTTAAAATGTATGGATAGAGGTTTCAGAGAAGTAGAATTAGCTAAAAGTGCTGGTGCTAGCGCTGCCACAGTTCTTGGGCATGCTCCCATTGAAACAATAGATGCCTTTATAGAGAAGTGCGAAGAATTAGGGCTAGATTCTATGATTGATATGATGAATGTAGAGTATCCTACTGCTATTTTAAGAAAACTTAAAAAGGTTCCACAAGTCGTAGTATTACATAGAGGAGTTGATGAAGAGGAGCGTAATAGAGAAAAAGCAGTTCCATATCATGAAATCCAGAGATTGAAAGGAGAGTTTGATATTATGATTGCTGTTGCCGGTGGAGACACTATAAGGGAAGTACAAACAGCAATATTCAATGATGTAGATATTACTGTCTTATGGAAAAAATTCTACAGTAGCACTGATACTACTGTAGAATTAGTAAATGAGTTTTTGAGAGAAATTCGTTAGTTACCTACGATTTTTTTAAATCCTTCCATGATCTCTGTTGGTAGGGCGAAGATAACTGTTTTTGATGGATCAGCCTGGAGATTATCAATAGTCTCGAGGGTTCTTAATGATAATCCACCCTTTGTAGATGTTAGTAATTGAGCAGCTTGGCTTAAATTCTTGGCAGCTTCTGCCTCACCAAGAGATTTAATAATAATTGCTCTCTTAGTTCTTTCAGCTTCAGCTTGAGCGGCCATGGATCGTTTCATACTGGCAGGAAGCTCAATATCTTGCATCTTGATAGCCGTTACATCAATTCCCCAAGGATCTGTTTCTAAATCAACCATTTGTTTGATTTCAGTAGCAACCCTATCTCTTTCTACTAATAGAGTATCTAAATCAACTCCACCAATAATATCTCTTAATGCTGCCACAGCGTATTGGGAAACAGCGTATCTAAAATCTTTAACTTTTAATACTGCAAGTTCAGGTTTTTGAACTCTAAAGTATACAACAGCGTTTACTCCGACAGGAACATTATCTTTTGTAATTGCTTCTTGCCGAGGCACGTCTACAGTTGTGACTCTTAAATCCACAGTCATCATTTTTTGTGAGACGATAAATAACCATCTGAATCCTGGCATTTTTGTTTTAGTATATTTTCCGAAATTTAAAACAACGCCACGTTCATATTCATTTACAATTCTAATTCCAGCAAAGAAAAAGAATAATATGATAGCGCCGATTACTAATAGTGTTGCATACATAGTGTTTATTTACTTATTAATTATTTTTACCATATAGGTATTTTTTAGTCTATAACCCAGTTTTCGGTAATATCCTCGAACTCCAACGCCACTAATTACCGAGACATACTTCTTATTATATTCCCTTGCGATCTTTTCTGCTTCTAACATGAGCTTTTTGCCTAGGCCTTTGTGTTGGGGAGCGATACCTGTTTTGGATATGGGCAATAGCTGTCCATAAGTATGAAGTTCTCTGACTAATAGTTCGTCTTTATTGTCCGGTATCCTTAGTCTGATTAAGCTGTATAGTCTAGTATTATCTTTATTTTCATAACTTAAGAAAATTTCTTTTCCTCCCAAGGTGCCGTATTCTATTTTCTTAAGATAAAGTTTTTCATTCGGATCATAATTATCTTTAACCTCTCTGCACCTAATACATTTACATTTCCATCCTTGTTCGAGAGATTGTTTTTCTAAAACTTGCCTTAGGTTAGTTGTTTTAGTTCCACCTTCGACAACATAGTCAGAAGGTATGTCTCTAATTATTCTTTGAATTCGGCAATAGTAGGGAATAGTCTTTTTAATCTCTAATAATAACTTAGTTAACTCCTTTTCGTTATATGGCTTGTATTTACCCTGTACGTAGGCCTTATATAATGGAGCTTCTTTTAATAAAGAACAAGGATATATTTTAATATAGTCAGGATGGAATTCAGGAGAATTGAATAGGGTTTTAAACATTTCGATATCTTTTTCAAAAGTTGATCCCCAGAGATTGGGCATTAATTGATAACAAACCTTAAATCCGGCATCTTTAAGTAACTTTGTGGCATCTATTGTTTGCTGTATATTATGTCCTCTCTTATTGAGCTTAAGAACTTCATCATAAATACTTTGAACTCCTAGTTCTACTCTTGTAACTCCTAGTTTTCTTAATCTCTTTATTTCCTTATCATTAATATAGTCTGGTCTTGTCTCGATAGTTAATCCAATAATTCTATTGTTGGCAGATTCATTCATCTTTTGATTATTTTCTAGAGTGGTTTTAGATTTTTTCCCCGAAAATTCATTAGCTGCCTTAAAACATTGATTAACAAACCAATTCTGATAGTTTTTTTCATAATATGACCAAGTTCCACCGATTATACGGATATCGATCTTATCTATGGGATGTCCTGTAGCTTGTAGAGCCTTTAGTCTACCCGCTACCTGTTTATATGGATGATAATCAAACATTATGGCTCTAGCTACAGCCGGCTCCTGTGCTAGATAGCTTTTAGGGATATCGGCTTGTGATGGGCAAAATACACAATTCCCTGGGCATGGATATGATTTAGTTAAAACCGAAACAATGACAATCCCAGATAATGATCTAATGCTTCTTATTCTTAAAACATTCATTACCTCTGGATCGGGTGTTTTTCCTTTTAGTATTTTATGATAGGCTTCTATTAGAGAAGAGTTTCGTAATAATTTCTTCTTATATTTCTTAGAATATTTACGTTTTAAAAATTCTAAATTATCTCTAGTGTAATTAGAGCTTTTAAGAAATTCTTCTATTAATTCTATTTCCATGTTATTTCCAAAATATATTCTAAATAAAAATATTAAAGATTACGACGCCATGTCGGAATCTTTTTCATCTAAGCGTGACTATATTCCACATGATATATCTATCTTATCAGAGTATTGTTATAAAGACGATTTAATCCTTGATCTAGGGTGTGGTAACGGAAGATTAGCTGAGGTTTTAGACTGTAATTATATAGGAATAGATACTTCTCCTAAAATGATAGAAAATGCTAGAAAGCGATATCCTAATAAAGAATTTATTGTATCCAAACCGCTTAGCTTTCCATTTCCCGACAATCACTTCAATAAAGTGTTTTGTTTGGCGGTGTTGCATCATATTCCTTCTAAACAATTAAGGCAAGAGTTTCTTAAAGAAATGAGCAGGGTATTGAAACCAGGAGGAGATTTAATTCTAACTGTTTGGGATTTAAATAATAATGAGAAAGCTAAGAAACTTATTCGTGCGACGGCCGCAAAAAAGATATTAACCAGACTCTGGTTTAGATGGGATTTCAATGATATATATTATCCATTTAAGGACGGAGATAAGTTAATAGCCAAAAGATTTATTCATGTATTTAATTTAAATACTCTAGAGCAAGAGGTTTCTAAGGTTTTTAATATAGAAAGAATAGAGAAGCAGAAAAGATCTGAGAAAGGAAGTAATCTGTTTTTAGAAGGGAAAAAGACAGTTTAGAAATTCAATATTTTAAGTTATAATAATCTCATAATTAAATTAAAAATATGGTTATCGCATTAACATTTTTAGTAATAGGTATCGTATGGCTCTTAGAGGGATTGGGAATAATCGAAGCACAATTAGCTGGTATTATTTGGCCCGCATTATTAATTGGACTATCATTGTCCATGATTTTAAAAGGAAAGAAATGTTGTGGTGAGTTTAAACAATTCGGAAAAACAATTAAAGCAGAATTTAAAGACGAAAAATAATGGAAGAAAATAATAGAACAGAAGAATTTAGATTAGCCGGAGACAAGGTTGTTGGTAAGATTAAAGAGTTAGTTAAGGAAGGCAATATTCGAAGGATAATTATAAAAAATGATAAAGAAGAGACAATAATGGAGATCCCAGTAACTTTCGCCGTTGTTGGAACTCTTATTGCCCCCATACTAGCAGCCGTAGGCGCGGCAGTAGCGTTATTGACTAGTTGTGTGATTATCGTCGAGAGAACGAACAAATAAAACATATTTTTTAGTTAGCTTTTGATAATGAAATCCAAAGAACAAATTCTCAGTCAAGAGAAAAAAATTTGTGATGATAGTTATAATAAAAAAAGGAGGAAACCCCTTGTATTCAGTTTTGGAGAAGACGTTCTGTTCGGTGGTACATCATCTGATCCAGTGGCAAAATTATTAGAGTTTAGTAATAAATGGATTAGTAATCCTAGAGAATATTTGGATCTTAAAAATCATTCTCTGCCCGAGATAACACATAGCAAAGACAAGATTTCGTTTCCGAGCATTATAACTGGCGGAGAAGATATGGTTAACACATATTTTTCCTCAGAGACTAGGCAGCGCAGCAACAAAGATTCAGTAGCAATAATTATTCCTCATTGGAACAGTCAAAGAGGTAAGTATTTATTATCAGTGGATATCGCTAGGAACCTTATTTTGCCTATTTCAACAGCTGTTTATATTCCTAGCTATCTAGAAGACGACGAGATAGATTATGATATAGTCGGACCTAATATTGGATTAAACTTATATCGTTTTTGGCAAGATATATTAAATTTAAAATATTTGGCTAATTATTTAAAAAATGATCTAGGATTTAAGAATATTGGATTTATAAGTTTTAGTATTGGTAGCCCTCGAGCACTTTTATCTACAATCTTTTCAGATGTAGATATTAATTTTTTAGTAATGAATTTTTTAGCTGACGATTATACTGAGGCGGTTATGAAAGGGATGTGGACGAGAGAAATATCCGAGGCCATAAGTCCTCATATAGATTATGATACTTTAAGTAACATCTGGAAGCCCTTAAGTCCCGGGGCGTATTCTAAATATTTTAACCGTTTGCCTAAGTCTACTAGGTTAGTTCAGGGAAAATATGATTTAGTGTTTGGACTAGACAATGCTAAAAGAGCCATATCATCGCTATCTTCTTTCGCTGAGATAGAGGAAGGTGATTTTGGACATACTACTATTGCCAATGTGCGCGGAGGGTTTCCTGTTATGGTTCGTAATGCTAAGTTCATACGCCAAGCATTAGGAATAAAGCTTATTTAAAATAAATATGGAGAAACAAAACAACGTCATACTTATATCATTAACTACGCCTAAGGCTATAACTTCAAAGGACGTAGAGGGAAAGAGAGTTAATGATTTTATATGTGAGCTTTTAAAAAATAACGAGGCTGATCTTCAAGATGGAGATGTTTTGATAATTACTTCTAAAATAGTATCCTTTTTTGAAGGATATCTTATTAAGCTAGAAGACATTGTTCCGTCGAGAAAAGCAAGAATCATAGCCAGAGCGTTTAAAAAAGATGCTCGTAAAGTTCAGATATTAATGGAAACAGGTAAAGTGTTGGCAGTGGTTCCAATGAAACATACTACTAAGATTCCAGCGCTATGGAAGAAAATGGTTGATACTAGTTCTAGTAAAGAAGAAATGAAGACCGGATATAAGTCTCTTAACAATTTTGTTTTTATGATCAAGGCCCACGCAGCCTATTTAGATGAAGGAGGAATGGATAATACGAACGCTCCTATGGGATATATAACAATACTTCCCAAAGATCCTTGTGCGACTGCTAAAATAATCAGAGAGAAGATAAGAGAGAGGTACCATAAAGACGTGGGTGTAATTATTACTGATACATTGGCAAGTACAACGCGTATGGGAGCTCAAGATATAGCAATTGGTTATTCGGGAATTGATCCGATTACTAGATCAAATTTTAGTGAAGATTTATTCGGAGTACCTCGATCCGGAGGAGTTGATATTATTATTGATTCTATTGCTGGCATGGCAGGATTATTAATGGGTCAAAAAACAGAATTAACTCCAGCAGTTATTCTAAGGGGTATGAATATCCCCAAAGAAAAAGAAGAGCTGGGGATGAGTGTTTTAGAATTGCCTACGAAGGCCATAGTGGCAATGGGATTTTTTACGATGATTTCTACTATAAGATTCCGTATAGTAAATTTGTTCACTATGAGCAAATGGCCTAAGCGAACTCGCTCGATTAAATAGGGCTATTTTGGTATAATAAAGACATGGTGAAACCAAGCCCAAAACCATTGAGAATATTTTTCTTTTGGTCAGGAATTATAGCAACTCTATCATATAGGGCTGTTATTGTTTTAACCTATTTTGATCCCTTATGGATTAAGGTTGCTTGGTACGTTGGGACAATAGGATTTATTGTTTATTTTGGTCATCGATATAGCATTCAAAAGAAAAATGCAGAATTAGTCGAAGAATTAGAACTAATAAAGGCAGTAGAGGATGCTAAGGACATAAATAAAGAAAAAACAGATGCTTTGTGTTATTTAGTTAGGACAACTCTAACATCTAAGTCACGTTGGAATTCGATGTTTATATTCATAACTTCAATTCTAGCGTTAATAATCGGAATAATATTAGATTTAATTTAAAGGTCAAATAAATACACATTTATATTATGGAAGAAGTAAAAGGAAAATTAATTGGAAAAATCACTCATTATTTTGATCATTTAGGAGTTGCCGTTCTACAGTTAACTGCCAAGATCAAAGCAGGAGATACTTTAAGAATCGTCGGAGGTGATGTAGATTTTGAACAAACAGTAGAATCTATGCAAGTTGAGCATAAAGAAGTTAAATCAGCCAAGAAGGGTGATGAGGTTGGAATGAAAGTATCAAGCAAGGTGAGGGATGGATATAGAATTTATAAAGTATAAATAATTTTTAAAATGTCAGATTTTATAAAGGGACTTTCTGTTTATATAGGGACAATTATTGGAGTAGGAATATTCGGTCTGCCATACGTAGCGGCCAAGACTGGTTTTTTAGTTATTCTAGGATATTTTTTAATATTGGGATCGATTGCTGTTGTAATGCACCTAATGTACGTAGATATTATTTTAGGAACACCAGGGAAGCACAGATTCCCAGGTTATGTAAAAAAATATTTAGGCAAGAAGTGGAGCAAGGTAACGTTCATTAGTATTTGTATAGGGTTGTTTGGGGCACAACTAGCTTATTTAGTTGTTGGGGGAGGATTCTTAGCAAGTTTATTAATGCCTTATCTTGGAGGAAGTGTTCTATTGTATACATTAATATATTTTGCCTTGGGAAGTTTTATTATATTCAAAGGATTGAAACATATTTCAATAACAGAATTTATAATCTTATTATTGTTCTTTATTTTGTTAATATTTTTTATTATTAAAGGATCAGCAGTAGTAGATGTTGGTAATTTACTAACGATAAAATTAAATAATTTTATTCTTCCATATGGCATAGTATTGTTTTCCTTATGGGGATCATCTATTCTTCCGGAAGTTAGAGAAGTGACCGCAGGCGATCGAAAGACATTTAGAAAAACAGTAGTCACGGGAATTATTGTTGCTGCTATAACATATATTCTGTTTATAGCCGTAGTAGTAGGAATAACCGGAAGTGGAACTACTCAAAATGCAATTGACGGGCTAAGAGAGGCCTTGGGAAGTAAAATAACTAATCTAGGACTTATATTCGGATTGATAACCTGTTTCAGCTCTTACTTAACAGTTGGATTAACCTTAAAAAAAGTATTTTGGTATGACATGAAAGCAAGTAAGAATATTTCTTGGGCTATTGCTGCTTTCGTGCCACTATTTTTATATATAATAGGAGCCAGACAATTTATTGTGATTATAAGTTTGATGGGTGCCCTTACATTGGGATTAGAGAGTGTCATCAATATCTTTATGTATAAAGTTTTCTTGAAAAAGAAAAAGAAGAAAAAAATCAATCCACTTTACTATTTCCTCTCAGGGCTCTTTATTATTGGGATTATAGTAGAAATATTGTCTCAACTGGGAATAATCTCTTGACACTGTTCTTAAAAGCAATTAACTTATAATATCGTCTTAAAAAGTTAAATTATGGACTTAGAAAAGAAAATTTACTTAACCAAAGAGGGGTTGGAAAAACTTCAAAGAGAATTTGAAGCGCTTAGGTCTCTTAAGATGAATAGAGCAGAAGAGGCCCCTGCCAATATGCCTACCATTGATTCTGAGTTCGCTACGTTCCAGGATGATTTAAACTTGCTTGAAGCAAGAATAATAGAATTAGAGGCTATTTTAAAAAATCACGAACTGATTAAACCAAGGAAGAAAAAGCAGATTGACTTAGGGGCTACCGTAGTAGCAGAGTCCGATGGACAGAAAGTAGAATTTATGATTGTTGGATCATTAGAAGCTAACCCTATGATGGGTAGGATATCTAATGAGTCTCCTGTTGGTATGGCTCTAATAGGTAAAATTGTAGGAGAAGAGGTTAGAGTCCAGTCCGCAGTAGTTACAATCTATAAGATTAAAAAGATTATATATAATGGATAGTTTACTTAAATTTTTTGTTGATATCGCCAAGTTAAAAGACGATAAAAGAAAAGGATGGACAATCTTTGACATTTCTAATCCCGACACAACGGCAGACCATTTGTTTAGGGCTGCTCTTTTGGTTTGGGTTTTAAACAAAGAAAAAGGATTAGATGAGGGAATGTTATTAAAGATGATATTAGTTCATCATTTACCTGAATTATTTATTGGACAAGAAACTCCGTATGATGCTCTTCTTCCCAAGGATTTAACATCTAAGAGGGAAAAGAAGAAATTCAAGGAATTAGTAGAAGAATTAAAAAATATTCCCCTTACAGAAGAGAAGCTAAGGGCCAAGCAAAGATTTGACGCTGAGAAGAAGGCGATTGATACTCTAATAAAAGACATGCCAGTTGATGTAGGTAAGGAGATATCTTGTACTTGGAAGAAATATATAACTCAATCAACCAAAGAAGGAAAGTTTGCATGGCAAATTGGAAAATTAGAAACATTAATTCAGGCAACTGAATATCATATTGAGAATGAAAGTTTTAATTATGAATTATGGTTAAAATGGTCTAAAAAGAGACTAAAAGATCCTCTTATCTTAGATTTTGTTAAGGCTATTGAGTGGAAGGTTAATAAGACTGGAAAAACAAACAAAATGTCTGTTTATCTAGATTTAATGCTAGAACTAGGAAAACTAAAGAAACTTTATAGACGAGGTTGGGTATTGAGAGGGGTTAAGAACCCAGAAAATGTTTCTCAACATACTTATCAGGTGGCAATTATGGCTTGGCTGTTCGGTCACATAAAGGGAATAGACACTGTTAGGGCTATCAAAATTGCATTAGTTCACGATATTTGCGAAGTATATGCTGGAGATCAAACTCCGTATGATCCTATTCTAAGCATTAAAAAAGAGTCTATAGAGGAGTTATTTAATAAATATCCTCGAGTGGAATTAGACAAGAGATTGCCATGGTTGATTAAAAAGAAAGATAAGGAATGGAAGGCAATGATTAAAATAACAGCTGGGTTAAATAAAAAAGATCAAGAAGAATTTGTAAATCTTTGGATTGACCTTGAGGAAGGTCTGACCAAAGAAGGTAGATTTGTTCATCAACTAGACAAGATGGTTAATCTTTTCCAAGCAATTGAATATTGGAAGAAGGACAAGACATTTCCTATTATTCCATGGTGGGTGGATCTTAAAGAGGCAATTGACGATCCTGACTTATTAGGGTTTATGAATGAATTAGATAAAGAATTTTCTATAGTAGACAAGAGAAGAAATAAATAACAATATTAAAAAATAAAATCGCACGTGGGTGCGGTTTTTAAATTCCGACGAGGGAGCGCTCAATTGAGTACTCCCTCGCTTAGTAAGTTGAGATCAGAGTTCTAAACCCTGTGCGTTCTCATTGTCTGGCTTAACCGCAGCATGATGGGTTATTGACAGGACAAAATCGAGAACGCGCCGGTAGTGGGCAGACGTACGTCGGCCGGATCCGTCTTCATCAGATGGGATTCTTCTTCCCGGGGACTACCACGTTCAACCACAATTCGAGTTTCCATTCGGTACCTCCTATGGTCCGAAACAGATCTTCTAGCCAGCAGCGCTGGCATCTGTATTTAGAATATACAATATATCAAATCCCGTCAATATGTTATTATTAACAAATGATTAATCAAGAGATCGCAAACATTTTATTTGAAATTGGTTACTTCTTAGAAATGGAAGAAGCTGCTTTCCGTCCCCAAGCCTATGAAAAGGCTGCTATTGTTTTAGAGAATGTTACTATGCCAGTTGATAAGATGTATGCCAAAGGAGGATTAAAAGCATTAATAGACCTTCCGGGAATTGGAGAGAATATTGCTAAGAAGATAGTAGAGTATTTAGAAACTGGGAAGATTGAATATCATGAAAAGTGGAAAAAGAGAGTTCCTGTTGATATGGAAGGATTAATGGCAATAGAGGGAGTAGGGCCTAAGAGGATTAAAAGATTTTATGAAGAATTATGTGTGACTAACAAAAAGGAGCTAGCGTTAGCTGCTAAGGAAGGATTAATTTCTAAACTTCCGGGATTTGGCAAAATGTCAGAGAAAAATATATTAGAGAATATAAAACTTCTAAAAACCGCTAAGAATAGAGTGGCCATTGAAAAAGTATTACCTATAGCAGAAAAAATAAAAGCAGATCTTAATAGACTAAAAGAAGTTGAGAAGATAAGTTTTGCAGGGTCAGTTAGAAGAAAGAAAGACACAGTAGGAGATGTAGATATTCTAGTGGTTACTAGATGCCCTGAGAAGGTGATGAATGAGTTTGTTGGATTTGAAGATATCGTTAAGGTCTGGGGAAAAGGAATAACTAAATCGTCAGTTAGAATGAAACAAGGGTTTGATGTTGACCTTAGAGTGGTGCCACAGGAGTCATACGGGGCCGCTCTGCAGTATTTTACCGGTTCTATGGAGCATAATATAGAAATACGTAAATTAGCTATTAGTAAGGGTTATAAATTGAATGAATATGGACTATTCGAGGGAAGTAAAAAAATAGCCGGGGATACAGAAAAAAGTATTTATGATAAACTAGGATTAGAGTATCCTAAACCAGAAAAAAGATAATTAAAAAAATTTATGAAAAAATATATATTCGTTTTATTACTTATGTTGATGCCAGTTATGGTATTCGCAGCTGATAGCTGTTCCGCGCTTTATGAGAGGTATGGAAGTTTAATTAAGGGCTATGATGATAATAATAATAATTATGTTAGCGAAGCAGAAAGCTTAGATGCTGTCAGAGATTGGTTCGATAAGGACCTCAGCAATAGTGAATTAATGGGTGTATTAGAATATTCGCGAAGTAATTGTAAAATTCCGATTGAGGACATAAGAGAGGACAAGGCCTCAGGAACATTAAGAGTCTCTTCCAGAAGAGTTAGTCCAGGAGATACTATTAGATTAACTATTACAGGACAAGATGATAATGGGGTAGAATATTTATGGGCTCATTATCACGATGAGTGGCATAAGGTAAGGGTAACAGGAACCAATGCTAGTCATACATTCACGTTTATAGAAAATGAAGAAGGAGCATATTTTTATATGGGATATGTTTCAGGGAAGACTGTCAGCAGGGGAAGAGATGCCTCATGGACAAGCCCTAAGACTATTGCAGTAGCTGTGGTTGATGACGATAAGATAATAATAGACGATGACGATGACGATGACATCATTGATATTGAAACAACTGACGGGCCAGATTTAAAGATTATATCCATATCAACTAATCCTAGGAGTCCAACCACACAAGATAATCTCGGGTTTACATTAAAAGTTAAGAATATTGGAGACGAAACAGCTAAGAGTGTGGGAGGAAATAGTTTAACAAGAATATACTGGAAAGCGAATACGGTATGGACGACATATTGTGACGCTATTCCTAGTACTATTAGACCAGGAGTAACCGTAGAGATTGATTGTCCAACTGGTCGCAAGTTCCCTGCAGGAGAAAATAAATTCAACTTTTATGTAGACGCAAACCATAAAGTTGTTGAGAGCAGCTCAGATAATAACGCTTATAATGGCAAGATTGTTAATATAGTTAACGGCGCTAATAGCGTAGACGCTCAGGCCACTGCCACCTTGACTGTAAGTGATGTTTCTCCAAAACCTGGAGCAGTATTCTCTTTCACTGTGACAGGGCGAGATGAAGATGGCATTAAGAGTGTTTCATTATATCAAAACGGTAAATGGAGTAATATAGATTGTCATGGAGCTACTTACTGCTCAAAGGTATTTAAGGATCAAAAATTTGTTCCAGGAAAATATTCTTTTTATGGGTATGTCTATTCGTCTGATTCGAATAACAAAAGCGTGGGAGTAAGAACCTCTCCTTATAAAATTATAGTAGACGTGAAAAGTTCTTCTACCTGTTCAGATACAGATGGAGGGCTAAATTATTATAAATTTGGTCAAGCTAATTCTACAATATCAGGAGTTGAGGGAAGGAAAGATTGTTGTAAGGCATCATATACCACTCAATTAGGAGACTCTGTTAAACATATAGGGCCTGGTGGAGGAGCTTGCGTGGACAGTGGAAAATATCTATATGAAGCTTATTGTAGCAACGGAGTTCCATTTACTAAGGTTAAAACCTGTGATTGTGAAGACGGAGTTTGCCAATAAGGTATTTGAGGTCGTAGGTAAGATTCCTAAAGGAAAAACTTTAAGTTATAAAGAGGTTGCCCGTAAGGCCGGAAGCCCAAAAGCTTACCGGGCTGTTGGCAACCTTTTAGCTAATCACAACATAAAAGGACTTCCCTGCCATAGAGTCATTAAATCAGACGGTACATTAGGAGGTTTTAAGGGGGGATTTGACAAGGCTAATGAAAAGATGGAGAAGCTGAAGAAAGAAGGCGTTCAAGTGCGGTAGGAGTACTATCTAGAAGGCTTTTATTCGAGTAGGACATATTCCATATTCGAACCGATTGATAATTTTTGGTATAATAAATCAATTAAAATAAATTAATGGAAGATAAACAATATAGTGCTAGACCTTTAATTTATTCAATGGCTCTAGTCATTTTAGCATTCGTGCTGTTTCTTGCTACTGGTGACCTTCTCGGAGTTATTATAAGTGTTGTTATAACCCTCGTCAGTCTTTTTATAGCTTTTAAACTTTTTCTACCCAGACTAGAAGATAAATTTATTAAGGCTATTATCCTAACCATGATTACAATTTTTAGTAATTTTGCCCTTAGTTTTATAGGATTTTCGGGCGCTTTGTTTGCGATTGTTATACAATTTAAGTCTTTACGATATATTACTAAGATGGACTTTTTAGTCACCTTTATTCTGACAATTATAATAACAATTATAAATTTTTTAATTATTTCCGGAATTATTTTATTAGAATCATAGACACCCTATTTAAAGAGGTCGTCTATAATAGGATAGGTCAGGCTTTACTTGGTAGAGGTATATTTCTTTTAGAATAAAGCGGAAATCTCATAAAATACCTTGATTTATCTGTAATATAGCAGTATAATAGCAATAGAGACGGTCACTCAACAATATCGATAGGAACTCACTGTCTTGAGAGCCTATTTTTATTAAAATATATGATTTCAAGATTTAAGAAAAAACTAAAAGTTATCGACAAACCATTAACTCAGGAAGAGTTTTTAGAAGAGCACAACAGGTTGTCTCCTAAAAGGCTAAGGGCCACTCCTTTTCTTCTTGAGAGTTTTAAGAAAGATAAAATATCGCTTTTCAAAGACGATGATTGGTCAATTGAAAAGTTAAGAAGGCCGTTCATTATGTGGCTCACGGCTTTTTCGAGAGATAGGAAATAATAACTTAAAACCGCTTCGCAGCGGTTTTTAGTTTTATTCTTTAACAATCTTTTCAAATATGTCGGGATATTCTTGAGCTAATTGAGCTAATATCTTTCTATCTATTTCCACGTTATTCTTATGTAACTTATCCATTAGCTTAGAATAGGTCATCTCATTCAATCTAGCAGCAGCATTAATTTGTGCTTGCCATAATTGTCTTTTCTCTCTCTTCTTTACCTTTCTATCTCTGTAAGCATAAGTATATGCATGAGCCAAGGCTTCTTTAGCTTGTTTGTATTTATTTTTTCTACCCCAGCGGAATCCTTTTGCTTGGCTTAAGACGTTCTTACGCCTTTTGCTGGCAGTAGTTCCTCTTTTTACTCTTGTCATGTTATTTCATTAACTTCTTAATTTTTCTAGCCTCTGTTATGTGAAGTTCAACCCACTTTCTGGTTGCTCTCTTAGCCTTTCCAGACATTTTGCTTCTTAAATGATCTTGTCCAGAAGCTCTTCTCATCACCTTACCGGTTTTGGTAATTTTGAATCTTTTACTCAGTGATTTCCTTGTTTTTTGCTTGCTCATTTCCTTTTTTAATAATTAATGATATGCCTCTTGGATTTCTCTTCGAAGGTTGATCCACCTCAATCGGCGTTAGTTCTTTTAATATGTCTAAAAATTTGTTTACCTGAATTTGAGCTTGTGCCATCAATGCTTTCTCTCTTCCTCTTAGGATTAAATCAATTTTAATTCTATTTCCTTGCTCTAAAAACTTAACAGATTGTTTAGCCTTAGTAAGAAGATCATGTTCACCAGTTTTAAATCTCAATCTAATTCCCTTGGTTTCACCACCCTTTTTAGTAGGCTTCTTCTCTTTCTTTTTTAATTGATAAAGATATTTTCCGTAATCAGCAATTTTACAAACTGGGGGACTAACTTTTTCGGTAACTTGAACTAAGTCTAATCCTTGTTTTTTAGCCATTTCAATAGCCTTATCTGTTGGAGTTATTCCAACTTGTTGTCCATCTTCTGCTATTAACCTTACTTCTTTAGCTCTTATTTGGTTATTTGTATAAACTCTAGTAGAAATACTTTTTTATTAATTTTTTATGTGGAGATGCCGGGATTTGAACCCGGGTGTAGGAGTTAGAATATTTTAACGGCTTACAGGTTTATTCTGACCATATATTTTCATCCTAGAACTAGAGTCAGAAAAAACATCCTAGGCTTATACCTAATTAATTTCAATCCTTTTCTGTAGGTCGCAGAAGGAATCTATCCCGATAATATGACGCTTATCCTTATTTATCGGAAGTCAATAAGGTAAACGGGTGTAATAAATACACCGTGAGAGAGGGCTTAAGCGTAAGCTAAAGCTGGCTCCCTTTGAAATAAATTGGCATCTATTTCTTTTCTAAGCGTTTAACCAGTACTTAGAACTGGACCTGATTAAAATACCCAAAACATTCCTATCGAGGCCTTTCACCCCCGTTCTTTTAACTCTCTTTGGATATCTTTGGCAATGTCGCGCTTCTTTAGAACTTGGCGCTTATCTGCCTTTGATTTGTTTTTAGCAATACCAACTTCTAATTTGATCTTGCCCTGCCTAGTATACAACCTTAAGGGCACTAAAGTCAAGCCTTTTTGGGCACTTTTACCTATTAAATGGGCTATTTCCTTCTTGTTAAGTAATAATGGTCGTGTTCTGGAAGAATTATAGTCTTTTGGGGCATTTCTAGGCTGATATGCGGGTATTTCTGCATTTAACAATACTGGACGTTCTTCTGATATTACAACAAAAGATCCTTGGAGTTGTGCTCGCCCAAGTCTTATTGATTTCACTTCCTGTCCATTCAATGAGATTCCAGCTTCAAACTTTTCTAATATCTCATATTCATGGAACGCCTTTTTATTTTCCGCTAATGTTTTCATTAATCTATGTTAAGTTTTGATAGGGTCTTTGTAAAGCCCTATGCGATCTTAATTTCTTAAGTTATAATATTACACATGATAGTATTTTGGATATTGGCCTTCATTGTTATGTTGGCCGTCTTAGTTAAATCATCAGATTTGTTAGTCAATTCATCAGAAAAGATAGGATTGGCTTTTAAGATTTCCCCATTTATTATTGGTGTTACTATTGTTGCAATAGGAACATCTTTACCTGAATTAGCATCAAGTTTAGTGGCAACATTGCGTGGATCTACAGAGGTGGTAGCAGCCAACGCTGTTGGTTCTAGTATTGCCAATATATTGTTAATAGTTGGATTAGCAGCGGTGTTTGCAAGAACATTGGTTGTTAAGAGAAATTTGATTGATTTAGACGCACCAATGTTAATTACCAGCGGTGCTCTATTCCTTTTTGTGGTGTGGGATAAAACAATAGTATTTGGAGAAGGACTGTTACTATTAGCTGGTTTCTTCGTATACCTATTATATACACTGCTACATAAGAGAGACGAAGAAGGGGAAGAGATGCCAGATAATTTACCTATTAAAGTACATCAAAGAAAAAAGACAAAGAAAACAAAAAAGAAGAGAGGGAAGATAGAATTCAAAACAATAGCCTATTTAGTCCTTGGAGTATTCGGACTGGTCATTGGAGCAAATTATGTAATTGTTTATATGACGAAGATTGCAGAACACTTTGGTGTTCCTGATTCTTTGATAGCGATTACTGCTTTAGCCGTAGGAACGTCTTTGCCCGAACTCGTGGTTTCTATTAAGGCAGCTCTTGGTAAAAAATATGAATTAGCATTGGGAAATATTTTTGGGTCTAATATTTTTAATATTCTTTTAATCGCAGGAGTTCCCGCATTGTTTAGAACATTAGTAGTTGATGACTTAACATATTCTGTGGGATTGCCTGTCTTAGCAATAGCCACCTTATTATTTGTAATATCTGGAATCTCGAAAAAGATTCATATATGGGAAGGGGCAATGTATTTATTAATATATATATTATTTATGTTAAAATTAATCGGCGTATTGTAATTAAATAAAAACATGAAGAAAAAATGCAAATGTGAGGAGGATGTAAAACAGTTAGTAGGCTTGGTTTTAGCAATTTTCCTATTATCACTTACCGTTTTGAGCGTTGTAGTGATTGTAAATCAAGTTAAGGCCTCTAAATATATCGGTAGGGATAATGTTCAAAGAAACTCAATTAGCGTTTCTGGGTTAGGAGAAGTTACCGCTGTTCCAGATTTAGGAACGATTACTTTTTCAGTAATTACGGAAGCTGACACAGCTGACGAGGCAACAAATGAGAATGCGGAAAAGATGAATGCTATTATAGAAGTTGTTAAATCTTTTGAAATCGATGAAACAGACATCAAGACTCTTAATTATTCCGTACGTCCACGATATGATTACGACGAGAAAGGATTATATTACTATGGAGACGGAGATAGAGAATTAATCGGATATGAGGTGTCTCAAAGCCTACAAGTTAAGATTAGAGACATTGATGATTCAGGAGAGATTATCAAGGCAGCCACAGAAGCAGGCGCTGATCAAGTAGGAGGATTGCAATTCACTATTGATGACGAAGACGACTTAAAACTTGAAGCAAGAGAGTTAGCAATTGAGGATGCAAAAGAAAAAGCTAAATTATTAGCTAATCAATTGGGAGTCAAATTAGTTAAGGTTATGTATTTCTCAGAGAATTCTTACCCTTACTATAGTATGATTAGAAGCGATATGGCCATGGACATGGAAGCAGGAAGTAAGGCCGTAACACCTACGATTGAGCCAGGAGAGAATACGGTTAAGGTGAATGTAAGCATCACCTACGAAATAAACTAGATATTCATTAAAACCGCCACTAGGCGGTTTTAAGTTTTTAGACTACAATAAATTTATGAATGTTTTAAATCTACAAGGACAAATAGAATCGTTTTCTAGTAATAAGGTTTTTTTAAGTGCTAAGAGGTCAGGTGCCTCTCCGACATTAGCTCGTCAGATTGCTAAGAATATAGAATCTCAATTATTTGATGGAATAAAGACATCTGATATTTATAAGATGGTTAAGCAGGGATTGAATAAACAAGATAAGTCATCTGGTTATAGATTTACACTTAAGCAAGCTATTAAGGATTTAGGACCAAGTGGATTTCCTTTTGAGAAATATGTGGCTGATATTTATCGGGCACATGGTTATGACGTTAAAACTAACTTAAAAATTAAAGGGCAATATGCTACTCACGAGTTAGACTTTATAGCTAGGAAGGGTAATGAAATCTTAGTTGGTGAATGTAAATTTAGAAAATCTTCTTCTGATAATATTGATTTGAAAACAGTGTTAAGAGTGCACGCTAGATGCATAGATTTGAGAGGAGGACACTATTTTAAGGGGAATAAAATAAGTCCTATAATTGTTACTAATTCTAGATTCTCAACTCAAGTAGTTAGATATGCTAATGGTCATGGTATAGCCTTATTGGGATGGAGATTCCCTAGAGAAGGTGGCTTAGAAAAACTAATTGAAGATGAAAAACTTTATCCAATAACAATTCTCCCAAGTTTTAGGAAGGGATTAATGGATGACTTCTCAAGAGAGAATATTATGTTAGCTAGTGATGTTATGGATGATATTACTGTCGTAGATAAAAAAACTCTAGAAAAGCTAAGGAAAGAGGCTCAGTTACTTATATAGGCTCGAGTCCTATTTCCCCGAACCCTTGTGAATAGAGGGTTTTTGGGTTAAAATTACAATATGAAAACTAGATTCATGTTAAAAAATATAACAGCCTGGAACTTGGAATTTATAAGCGAGCTGTACGCAAGGTTTTTAGATGTTGCAGTTTATATAAGTGGTGTTTTATTTTTGACTTTTATATTTTTTCAACCTGAAAATATTATTAATTTCGAATTGAATATTTTAATAGGGCTGATATTATTAATCAAACTCGTAGAATCAAAACCAAAAATTAAGAAAATATTAAAGACAGTAGTTTTAATTTTTAATTCTTTTATTATTCTTTTATTCCTTAACTTATATTTCAATTTTTCTAGTTATTTAAAAATAAGATTCGGGAATGCCCAAATGTTTATAGAGGAAGGGTTGGGTCAGTTTGAATCAATAGTTGTATCAATGATTATTTTAATGATTATTGGAATGTTATATATGTTATCTTTTATTTCATTAGTGGTTTTTGTTTCGATAAAGGCTAAGAATAGAAAATTTAAGAAATTTTTAATAGTTGTTGTTATTATATTTATGCTTATTATGGGTGAGGTAATATTTAATCCTTTAGAATCATGGGATATGGCTAAATTAGGATTTCTTGGCGGGTTTTCTCTTTTATTTTTGCATATTAATTATTTTGTAAGAGAAATTTTGACTATAATAAGGCGTAAGGTAGTAAGAATAGTATAATAATCTTTCAAGGACTGGCTAGGCTCAGAATATCAAGATGCTAATTATTTTATGTTTTATAGGACAGCTAGACCCTTGTGAATAGAGGGTTTTTGAATTACCATTTAATAATATGGATCTATTAGACAATGATATTGATTTAATCCTAAAGGAGATCTCTAAGACAGATAATGTTCTCTCGTATTCTAAAAAAGAGTTATTGAGGGCTGTTAATGAGGGAATAGTATCTATTATTAAGAATGATAATGAAATCATAGGATTGTCTATTCATAAAAATATTAATTATAAATGGACGGAATTATCTCTATTATTAATTTTTTCTAAATACCGGAGGAAAGGGCATGGACAAAAGACGTATAATGAAACACGTAATTTATTAAAAGATAATAGTTTATATTGTTGTTCAAAAAATCCTATTATCCAGGACTGGCTTATAACAGATGGTTTTGTCGAGGTATCATGCCGTCAATTACCAAGAGTAATTATTATGCATTTGCTTAAAACAAAATTTAAATCATATAAATTAATCGATTTATTACGTAAAGGATCAATAAATGATTGGAATCATTATATAAGAAAATAAGATGAACAGATGACTCCTTATAATATAAAGAAACCCCATATTCACTACATTAGATGGACATTGCCGCCATACAGAGCAATGACTATTCCTCCTTTCGGGATATTTGTTCGTCGAGAACATAGGAATAACCAGCAGATATTAAATCACGATATGGTTCATTGGAAACAGTATCAAAGAATGGGTTTATTAAAATTCTATTATCAATATTTTAAAGAATTTATAACAGTAGGATACGACAAGATGCCCATGGAGATAGAGGCCAGGTATGAAGAAAATGAATATAGAAAAGAGAATTATTCAAAGACATATCATCATATAGATAAAACCCCTTGACAGGTTTCGGAGAATGATATAATATATGCATAGTGAGTGTCTGGACGTATGCTTCCTTCGGGGAGTATGCCAAGGGTGCTCACTATTTAGTTCCAAACGACAATTTTACAAAAACCCCTTGACAGGTTTCGGAGAATGATATAATATATGCATAGTGAGTGTCTGGACGTATGCTTCCTTCGGGGAGTATGCCAAGGGTGCTCACTATTTAGTTCCAAAAGACAATTTTACAAAACCCTGGTTTAGCGCTATTATTAAGGCATATGAAAGATTTAAAGACCTTTATTGGAAAGGCTATTTTAAAAGCACAAAAGGATAAAAAGCTCCCTATTTTTGATATTCCGGAGATCATAATAGAAACTCCTCAAAATAGAGAGTTCGGAGATTATTCTACTAGCATTGCAATGAGAATTGCGAAAATAACCAAAATCAATCCTCACAAAGTAGCAGGAATATTAGTTGATTATCTCAGGGGTGATTTTGACGTAGAACCTCTACCTCCCGGATTTATTAATTTTAGGATTGAGAAAGATGAATTATTTGATAATTTAAAAGAGATATTAAAGAAAAAATCTAAATATGGTTCTAAAAAAGACAAAAGAACCATGGTTATTGATTATTCCGCACCTAATATTGCCAAGCCGTTTGGCATTGGTCATTTACGATCAACCATTATAGGACAAGCAATATATAATATATATGCTTTCTTGGGATGGAAATGTATCGGAGATAATCATCTTGGTGATTGGGGAACACAATTTGGAAAACTTATTGTAGCTGTTAAGAAGTGGAACGATAAAGACATTAATGAATTATCAATCGAAGATTTAGAAAAGCTATATGTTAAATTTCATTCAGAAGCCGAGATGGATAAGAGTTTAGTTGAAGATGCAAGGCAATGGTTTAAAAAATTAGAAGCTAAGGACG
>Ga0233441_1000089_pt1 | contig 128649 bp, 123 predicted proteins | sample SI_123_September_4_FD_182781 | JGI IMG/M metagenome (GOLD analysis project Ga0233441, IMG submission 182781) | Seawater microbial communities from Saanich Inlet, British Columbia, Canada - SI_123_September2016_135_MG | ecosystem: Environmental > Aquatic > Marine > Inlet | place: Canada...
AAGAAATTAAAACAGGTATGGAAGTTGAAATTCACCAAATTATAAAAGAGGGTGGAAAAGAAAGAATACAAAAATTTAAAGGTTTAGTTATAAAGACTGCTGGTAAGTCAGCTTTAGAAAAAACTATTACAGTTAGAAGAAAAATTGGAGCATTTTGAGTCGAAAAAGTATTTTCAGTTCATTCTTCAACTATAAAACAAATAGATATTATTAGACAATTTAAGGTTAGAAGAAAATCTATTAAATTTATTAGAAATCTTACTGGTAAAGCAGCTAGACTTAAAGAAGTTAGAAAAGCTAAATAGTATTAGATATAAAAATAAAATCCTCCATTTTGGAGGATTTTTTCTTTTAAAAAATAGTTTTATGAATATACTATTCCGCAATTAATAAAAGCTAATTATATAATATGAATTTTAAGAATTTAAGTTTAGAAGAGATAATAGAAAATATAAAGTTGAAAGAGACTACAAAAGAAGAAGTTTTTAACTATTTTTTAAAAAGAATTGAACAATATGATAAAAAGTTAAATTGTTTTAATTTCATTAATAAAGAGTGATTAAATAAAGAAGATGGAGTTCTTTTTTGAGCGCCAATTTGAATAAAAGATCTATTTTGTGAGAAATGAATTCCAACTACTGCATCATCTTTAATGTTATCTAATTTTAAACCACCATATGATGCTACTTTAATAAGTAGATTAAAAGATGAGGGTATGAGCTCTATAGGTAAAGTAACAATGGATGAGTTTGCTATGTGAAATACATGAGAAAACTCTGCATCTAAAAAAGCAATTAATCCTTGGTGAACAAATAGAGTACCTGGTGGTTCTAGTTCATGATCAGCAGTTTCAGTTGCTGCTTGATTAGTTCCTGCTGCTTTGTGAACAGATACATGATGAAGCCTTAGACAGCCTGCTAGTCTATGTTGAGTAGTTGGTTTTAGACCTAGTTATGGTAGAAATTCTAGATATTGAGTAATGCCTATGGCTTCAAGTTTTGATTGTCCATGAACTATTACAAAAACAGTAAAAGATGCTGGAATTTTATATGAAATAATGAATGGGGAAGATTCTATGGAAAATACTTCTTTGCCTGGGAAAGATATAATCAATCCTAAGATTTGGGAAACAAAAGATCTAAAATGAGTAAAAATAGGTATTCCAAAAGAGTATTTTTGAGAATGACTAGATGCTTGAGTAAAAGAAACTATAGAGAACTCTATTGAAGAATTAAAATCAATGTGAGCAGAAATAAAAGAAGTCTCTCTTCCTATGACTAAATATGCCATTGCTGCTTATTATATAATAGTTCCGGCAGAAGTTTCTACTAATCTATGAAGATTGGATGGTCTTAGATATGGGCATAAATCAGATAAAGAAGCAAGTTCTATGGATGAAATATTTATGAATAATAGATGAGAATGATTATGAAATGAATCTAAAAGAAGAACTGTTCTTTGAAGTTATGTTTTGTCTGCGTGATTTTATGATGCATATTATATAAAAGCTTCACAGGTTAGAACTCTTATAATAGAGGATTTTGATAAGGTCTTTGAAGAAGTGGATGTTATTGTATGACCATCTAGTCCATCAGTTGCATGGAAAATGTGAGAAAATGGAGAGGATCCTTTGAAATCATATATAGCTGATGTATTTACTGTTCCTGCTTCACTTGCTTGATTACCTGGAATTTCAGTTCCATGTTGATTTGCTGAAACTGAAGATTTTGAGAAAGAAAAAATGCCTGTTTGATTACAAATTTTGGCCCCAAGACTAGAAGAACAAAAATTATTAGAAATAGCTAATGTTTACGAACAAAATACTTCTTGGAAAGATCAAATGATTCCTAAATGATATGAAGACTAATAATCTTTGACAGAATAGTTACTAATATGATAAAATATTAGTAACTATTTTTTTATAAATATATTATGAATACTCCTATTATTCAATGAGTTAAAGAACCGGAATTATGAGATAGAGAAAAATTAGAGCAATCTAATGCTGAATATAATGAACCATTAAAAGTTCCTTTAAAAGAACAACAAGCTAGTGCAAAAGAAACTTTATATTGAACTAAGCCAGATGATAATAAAGATTATGATATAGTTTTGGATGATTTTTGAAATGAATCTCCTAGTGATATAGTTGCAGAAGAAGATAAACAAGAAGAATCTCCAGAATTACTTAAACAGAGAAAAATTGAAGAATGACCTAGTTCACCTTTAGTTGATTGATTTGTATCGCAGTGACTTCTTGATGTAGGTGAAGGGAATAGTATTAAACAAGGATTGTCTATAAACTGAAACTTAGATTGAGTTGAATGAGTTGATGCAGATAAATTAGAACAAGTAAGTCAATCTATTGAATTTCTTAATTGACCTGAAGCTAAATCAAAATCATTAGAAAAGTTTAATAAAGATTTTACAACAGATGTAGATAACTTAAAACAGACTGTTGAGTGAAGTAAAAATGGGGAACAGGAATTAATTTGACAAAATAAGAACTTAGTTCAGCAATTATGAGAAAATTATTTTGCTTTAGAAAATCCAGAATGATGAAAAGAAACTAAAGATGATGCTATTAATAGGGCATTTAAAACAACACTAAATGAGTTAATGGACTGAAAAGATTTTAAAAGACCAGATACTTTTAAAGATATGAAAGATATTATTAATAATAAAAGTTGAAAAAGTTCTTTTAAGGAAAGATTCACTGAACTAAAAAAAGTAGATAATTTGATAAACAAAGATCAATCATTAGCTAATAATAAACAAGGGAAAGCTTTCTCAAATATGAAAAAAGGAACTGAAAAACAAACTATTAGTTTACAGGCTAGGTTTGATAATGCTAAATCAATGTTAAATACAGCAAAAGTTGATAAAAATAAAGATAATCTACAAAAAATAGAAGAAAATTTACAATTAATAAAAGAAGAGGTAGTGAGTTGAGAAGTATTTGAATGATGAGATATAGATATACTATTAAATGAATTAAAGGATTTAAAAGAAGCAGCTTAAGCTGCTTCTTTTTTTCTAAACCAAATAATTAAAAATATTAGAATCATAAAATATAGTATTTCTATATGATATTTATAAATTCATAAATCAAATTTTATTAAGCTCCATTCTTGTTTTCAAAAGAAATGTACTACTGTGATATCCCATTTTAGGAAAATCCATGTTAAATATCAAAGAATTATTCAGGCAAAAGGATGGACAAAGTAGACAATAATTGATATAAAACCAAATGTCATTGCTAGGGCTATTGTCCATGCAACTGCTATGTTAGCGAAGGGAGCCAATATAGACACCTGGCCAAAATTGAATATCATTATGGGAAGAGTGAAACTTAAGGAAGAAAGTGTTAGAGTAAAGGCAGTTTTTATTTCTAAAAATTCTGGCAAAAAGAAAAATAGTTTTTCAAAGAATTTTCAAGTGTAGATTATTCATAAAACAGCAAGAAAACTTAAATGCAAGGAAACATCATAATTTAAACTATATGGAGAAAATATTAACATTATAGATAATGTAAGTAGTATTATAGATAGTACTTCTCATTTTCTACCAGATGAAATTATGTAATATCAAATAAGGCCCATAATTGATGCTCTAATTACAGGGGCAGTATAACCTACCAAAATTGTAAAAAAGGCTATTCAGATGGTAATAAATACTACTCTAAGACTAATTGGAAGACATGAAGCGATATATGTTAAAAATATAATTAATATGGTTATGTTAAATCAGGAAACTGCTATAAAATGTGTTAGTCAGGAGTTGTTGAAATCTTGTTTTAAATCTTTTGGGAGACTCTCTCTTGCTCAAATTAAAATTCATCATAAAAATATAGCTTCTTCTTTTGGATAAATCTTATAAATAGTACTTAGAAATAGCTTCCTTAGTTCTATAATATTTTTTTCTATAAAGTTAATATTTCATTTTTCTAATAATTCATAACTATAAATATTAGAACTAAAATAAATATTTTTAGAAAGCATATATTTTTTATATGAAAACCCATTAAAGTCTTTAAATTCATATAATTTACTATTAAAGCTTATAATATTTCATTTCTCTAAAATATTATTTTTTGATAATTTTGCTATCAGATTAATATTTGTTTCAATTTTTTCATCTCATATTTGTATTAATTGTGATAAGTATTCAATTTGGAAGTCATTTATTTTATTAATAGATTTTATTTCAATTATTAATTTATGATTATAATTGTCATAGTAATTATTTAGGTTAGTTGAATTGGTGTTAATTTTTTGTATATTATAATCTGATATTGTTATTCATATTAGAAGTCATAGTATTGATAATATTAATAAGTTTAAATACTTTTTACTATACAAATAGTAGCACAAAAAAAGCACTACTAAAGTTAGTAGTACTAGGAGTGATGTAGAAACTTGTTTTGTTAAATTATTTATAAATATTCAGAGCAAAAAGAATATAGAATAAAATATAAATAATATATTTTTAGAAATCATATTAGTTTTTTAAAATACTTTGATTTTTATTTTCATTTAAGTTAAAAATTAGATATAGTCTATAAGAACAGAAAGCTATAAACAATAGTGAAAAAGTTTGTGTTAGATTAATTCAAATAGAATCTTTGAATATATCATATTTTCAGCTGAAAAATTCAAAGATCAATAGTGTAGAAGAAATAGCTATTAATCAAACATATCATATTATTCATTTTATTTGTACGTACATTGAGAAGATGTAAGCTGTAGAAAATAATATAAAAAACATGATAGAATATATGATAGCTAGAGGGAAAATAGGTATTTGAAATGGAACTGGAGTAAAAGGATGGGTATATAATATTTCTATTCCAATTAATGTTTCTCTACCATATACTTGTCATCAAAAGAAAGCTCAAATAAATCAAACTGATAAAACAAATAATAGTGAAATGGTAAATCAATCAATAAAGTTATCTAATTTTTCTTTTCTAATATTTAGTAATATGGCAAAGACTGTAAAAAATCATATTAATGCTCATGCTAGGGAAAAGTTATAATCACTCATTATAAAGAATTCAAAGGGATTTTTTATATACTTTAAATCATGCCATTTTCAAATTACATAGAAAAGTCTAGAAAAGAAAAATACTCATAAAAAATACCAAAGTAGATTTTTTTTGAATATAAGGTAATCAAATCAAAATTTTAGCGATAATTTTTTAAGCATCCAAACAAATAGGAAGAAGCATAGTATCAAAGTAAGTCAAAAGGTGTATATTATAATTCAGAATGGTTCAAAAAATGGATACATAAATTTTATTAATAATTTTATAATAATTTTATAATAAAAATTATAAGAATTTTTTCAGATATTCAAAGAAAAAACTTCCCTTAATTTTAAGGGAAGTTTTTTAAGCTCTACTTCTATATTCTTTTGTTCTAGTATCTATAACTAGTTTATCTCATTCTTTTATGAATAAAGGGACTTGAAGAACTAATCATGTGTTCATTGTAGCTGTTTTTTTTCAACCGGTAGCAGTATCACCTTTTTCACCAGGTGGAGTTTCAGTTACTTCTAGTATGCAACTAGGTTCTAAACTAATATTGATAGGACTTCAATTAAATTCTTGTAATATAACTTTGTCTCAATCTTGCATAAATAATTCAGATCAGTCTAGTGCTGCTTTTTTAAGTTCTACCTGTTCGAAAGTAGTATTGTTCATAAAAAAATAATTTTCACCATCATTATATAGATAGTCATATTCATTTTTTGTAATATCTGCTGGAGCAAATCTATCTTTATCAGAAAATGTTTTTGGCACATTTGCTCATGTTAGTAAGTTTTTTGCTTTTATATTTATAATAGATCCTCATCTACCCATTACTTTTTGAGCATATGTCATTATTTCGTATGGTTGATCATCCATTATAAATTTTTTACCTACTTTTAGGTCATTTCAGTTGTACATATTTTTATTATTATTTTTTATTTAGCTATTTCTATAACTCTTGATTCTCTTATTAGATTAACTTTTACTTCACCAGGATATGATAACTTTTCTTGTATATTATCAGCAATATTTTTTGCTAGTTCAGCTGCTTCTAAATCTGTAATAGTTTTAGCATTTACGAATACTCTTATTTCTCTACCGGCAGATAGTGCATATGCTTTGTCTACTCATGAAAAACTTTGTACTAACGCTTCCATTTCTTGTACTCTTTTTAAGTAATCTTCAATTACTTCTCTTCTAGCTCAAGGTCTTACTGATGAAATTGCATCAGCAACTTGGACTATAGCAGCCTCTAGAGAAATACTAAATTGTTCACCATGATGATTTTCAATCATATCAACAATTTTTTCATTAATTTTATATTTTCTAGCTAATATTCATCCAATTTCAGGATGAGTTCATTCAAATTCTTGATCTAGAGCTTTTCATATATCATGAAGTAATCATCATGTTTTTACTAGTTGAGGATCTGCTCAAAGTTCTTTTGCTATACTTTCAGCTATAATAGCTGTTTCTTTTGAATGTTTAAGTATATTTTGTCCATAACTAGTTCTAAATCTTAGTTTACCTATTACTGGAATAATTTCATCAGGTAAGTTTCTAATTCATAGTTCTTCTACTACTTTGTTTCATAACTCTCTTAGTAAAACATCAGCTTCTTCTTCTGTTTTTGCTACTATTTCTTCTATTCTAGCTGGTTGTATTCTACCGTCCTCTATTAGCTTTTCTAGTGATTTTTTAGCTATATATCTTCTATATAGATCAAATGCTGATATAAATACAGTATCTGGAGTATCATCAATAATAAGTGCTACTCAAGCAGATCTTTCGAATGTAGTAATATTTCTACCTTCTTTACCAATTAATTTTCATTTAATATCATCAGAAGGAATAGGTATTATAGTAGTTGTAACTTCACTTGTCACATCTCAAGCATATTGTTGAATAGATTTTAGAATTATATCTTTTGATATTTCTTTTTTCTCATCTTCAATCTTTTTTTTGTATTTTTTTATTATATCAGTTCAGTCTTCTTCAAATTTTTCTTTAATTTGTTTTAAGAATAATTCTCTTGCTTCCTTTTCGGTTAACTTAGATATTTCTCATAATTTTCATTCTAATTCTAGTTTTTTATCTTCTAGTTTTTCTTTTTCTTCTCTTAAATTATCTTCTTTTTGTATTATTTTATCTTGTTTGTCTTCAATTAATTCTAATCTTTTCTCTATTTTTTCTTCTCTTTCAATAATTCTTTCTTCTATTTTTTCAGCTTTTTTAATTATTTCATAGCTTTCTTTTCTAGCTTCATCTAGAATTTGATTTTTTCTTTTTTCAGCCTTTTTTACTATGTTATCTGCCTTGTCTCATGCTTTATGAGTCTTTCTATTTTCCCATATGAAAAATAGAACTACTGAAAGAGCCATTCAGAATATGATTCAGGCTACTATTAGTGTGTAATTCATTTATAAATATTTATTATATAATATACTGTTTCCAGGTTTTAGTATAATAAAATCAGTATCTTTAAAAAATTATGTATGATTATATCTACATAAATTGTAAAAATCAGGGTATGTTGTGATTATTAAAGTGTATTACTATATAATTATCGTTGTCATAATTAATGGTAATAACTTTTAGATTTTAGTTTTTTAAAGACTTAATTTTGATATTTCATTTACTATTTTATAAAAAATAGTAATTTTTAATTTAACTTTAGTTCTACTCATATTTATAACATGAGCATATTACATACTAAGGATTTTTATAATAAAGCAAAAAGAAAGTGATTTTATGATTGACTACGCATGAATATATGCTATACAATTATTAACTAAATAAAATAAAAAACCCCCAATAATTGGGAGTTTTTTATAAAAAAGTGATTAATCTTCTTCAGGAAGAACAAAACCTCTATCTTCTCTAATCTTAGTAGCAACATTAGTAGGAACTTCTTCATAATGATCAAATTCCATAGCATATGTAGCTCTACCTTGAGATGCTGATCTTAGGTCAGTCATATAACCAAACATTTCTGATAATGGAACGAATGCAGTAACAATTTTAGCTTGTCCTCTGTCTCCCATTTCTTCAATTCTACCTCTTTTTGAATTTAATTGACCGATAACATCTCCCATATATTCTTCAGGAGTATTAACTTCAACTTTCATTATTGGTTCAAGTAAACAAGCTTGTGCTTTTCTACATGCTTCTTGGAATGCTTTAGATGCAGCTAATTTAAATGATAATTCAGATGAATCAACTTCATGGAATGAACCAAAAGTAAGAGTAGCTCTAATATCAACCATTGGATAACCAGCAACAAAACCTCTATTATATGATTCCGTTAAACCTTTTTGTACACCTGGTATATATTCTTTAGGGATAGTACCACCAATAATTTTGTTAACAAATTTATTAGTAGGTTTTTCTTTAAGTTCATTTTTGATATCATCTTCATCCATTTCTTTATATGGTTCAAAAGTGATAACAACATGACCGTATTGACCTCTACCTCAAGTTTGTTTAGAAAATTTATGTTCTACTTTTTCAGCAACAGTTTTAAGTGTTTCTCTATAAGAAACTTGTGGTTCACCAACATTACATTCAACTGAGAACTCTCTTCTCATTCTATCAACAATAATATCAAGATGAAGTTCACCCATACCAGAGATAATAGTTTGAGCAGTTTCAGGATCAGTAGCTACTTTGAATGAAGGATCTTCTTCAGCTAGCTTACTTAATGCCATACCCATTTTTTCTTGATCTGCTTTTGATTTAGGTTCAACTGAAATTGAGATTACAGGAGCAGGGAATTCAATAGATTCAACTAAGAATTTATCGTTAACATCACATAAAGTATCTCATGTTTTAGTATTTTTTAAACCAATAACTGCACCAATATTACCTGCAGTAATTTCTTGAATTTCTATTCTATCATTAGCATGCATTTGTAATAATCTACCTACTCTTTCTTTTGAACCAGTAGTAGCATTATATATATATGTACCAGATTTAAGTGTACCTGAATAAACTCTAGTAAATGTAAGTCTACCTACGAATGGATCAGTAGCAATTTTAAATGCAATTGCAGCTAAAGGAGCATCGTTAGCAACTGGAATTTTTTTGAAGTTTTCTTTTGAATCAATATCTTTACAATCAATTTCTGCATTATTAACATCAACTGGAGAAGGTAAGTAATCTACAGCAGCATCAATAACCATTTGTACACCTATATTTTGTAGAGCTGACCCACAAACTACAGCGTATAATTTATTATTACTAACAGCGTGTCTTAGACCCTTTTTAATATCAGCTATTTCTAAAGAACCATCTTCAAAATATTTATCCATTAGTGCGTCATCTTGTGATGCAACTTTTTCAACCATTTCTTCTCTTAATTCTTCACACCTAGCTTTAATATCAGCTGGAATATCTATTTCAGTAATTTTTTCACCTGAATCACCTTCAAAGTGATATGCTTTCATTTCTACTAAATCAACAATACCTTCAAAAGTTTCAGCAGCTCCAATAGGATATTGAATTGCTACAACTTTATCTCATGCTAATCTTTTTTTGATAGTATCAATAGACATTTCAAAATCACCACCCATTTTATCCATTTTGTTTACAAATGCGATTCTAGGTACTGAATATTTATCAGCTTGTTTCCAAACAGTTTCTGATTGAGGTTCAACTCATTGAGAACCATCAAAAACAGCAACTCATCCATCAAGAACTCTAAGAGATCTTTCTACTTCAATAGTGAAATCCACATGTCATGGAGTATCAATAATATTTATTTGGTGATCTTTCCAGAAACAAGTAGTAGCAGCAGAAGTAATAGTAATACCTCTTTCTTGTTCTTGTTCCATCCAATCCATAGTACCTTCACCATCATGAGTTTCACCAATTTTGTGAATTCTACCAGTATAGAATAAAATTCTTTCAGTAGCAGTAGTTTTACCAGCATCAATATGGGCTATAATACCTATATTTCTGATCTTATCTAAAGGAGTTACTTTAGCCATTGTAAAATATATTAAAAATTTAAAAATAATTTATTTAAAACATAAAATATAATCCATTGGCAGACTTTCCCTATTTTAAAGGAAAAAATATCTACAAATAGACTTCTTTTTGCTTTGTGCGGGGATTTTACTTATTAGTTATTAGAAGTCAAATGTTTTTTTTGGCACAATAAAAGCATAATTAGCTATATCTAATTATGCTTTTTATTTAATTATTTTATATGTTTTCTATTTTTAATTCTTTAATTGATTTTTTAACTTCAGATAGTATAAATTCTGATATATTTTCTGATTTTTCCTTAGAAATAGTAATATTTATCTCTTTTAAGAAAAAATTAAATATGTTACTTGTATAATCTAATAATAAAGTTTTATCATCTTCTAGTAAATCTATTAACTTTTTAGTTTGTAGGCTTGAATATTCAAGGGTAACGCTATCTGTGATATCTTCCACCCAATTATTTATTCTATTTCTTATTTGCTCGTTAATATTATTATCATCAAATTCTTCAATTTCTTTTTTGATATTATATGTAAATATTATAGTTTCTTTTCCTGAGACCTCTCTTATTTTATTACTTATTTGTATATTTATAAGAGATAGTATTCATAATATAAAGTTTGATGTATATCATGCATTAAGTGCTGTAAATAAAGCATTTAATATAAAATCATATTTTTTGTCAATAATAATATTTACCAAAAAACCAGCTAAAATTAAATCATATTTTTTAGCTTTTTTTTCATCTTTTCATACTTTTGCAACTTTAGCTCAAGCTTTTTTAGAGGATTCTTTATATTTTTCACTAGTATCCTTAGCTGATTCAGTAGAGTTTCATGTTCATTCAGATGATTCTATGTCAGGTGTATAATCTTCTAGAGACATAATATTATTTTAAATAAACTAGTTATTAATCTTATTTTATCATATTTTGTGTTTTTTCAAAAAAGAATTATATTAACTACTTAACATTAGCATATATTTTCTTAAAGAATCATAATCTCTTTTCTGTAAATAATAGTTGATTTGTGCATATTCTTTTTTATATACCAATCAAATATTTGAAGAATTTCTTCTATTTCTAGAGTAAGATTTTCTAATTAATAGCTGTTTATAATAGTTTAAATTGGACCCTACATATCTATTTAGCATTGCTGTTTTATGTTTTCATTGCTTATTGAATATGTTGCTTTTATTATTATAAGCTGTTGAATTTCTAGGATTTAATTTTAGGGCATTGTCTATTTTAGTTATTGCTTCTATATATTTTCAAGATTCTCATAAATAAGTTCATAACATACTCATTGCAGTAGATAAATTTATTTTATACATTTCTTTATCTGGTTTTATTTTTAAAGCCGTTTCTAATTTATCTACTGCTTCTTCATATTTTCACAATTTTAGCAAAGTAAGTCATATAAAATTGTAGGATTCAGGATCATAGTAATTTTTGTCTAAAGCTTTGTTTAATTGTTTTTCAGATTCTTCATATTCTCATATATTATAATAATAAAGTCATAATGCTTTATATCAATTAGCAGATTTAGGATTCAATTTGATAGCTAAATTACTCATTTTGATAGCTTCCTCATCATTTCACACTCTTCCATGAACAACTCATAAATTATAATATAATTCTGAACTATTTGGTGTAAGTTTCAGGGCTTTATGAAATATTTTTATAGCTCATTCATAATCCATATTTTCTAATAAAGTTCATCATCTATTATTATATATTTGAGATAATAAAATCTTTTCAGGATTTCATGAAATAGCTAAAATTTTTCTTAATCTAGTGTTTACTCATGAATAAATTGTAGATTCATTAGTAACTTCTTTTTTATCAGGTCCAAAAATACTTGTATAAATTTTGTGAAATATACCATTTGTATTTTTATTGCTATTCTTAACTTTTAAGTTTATTTCTGAATAAACTCATGATTTAGCTCAGTATGTAAATTCTATAATTTTTTTAAAGGCAGTTGCATCAAAGTAGTATTTTTTTCATCATATATTTATTTCTAATGCTGAATGTCCAGGTATTTCTAATCATTTATGTTTTATTCATAGTTCACTTAGAAAACTACTTCATATTAGGCTAAATCATACACAATAAATTTCTTTATTTTTTAATATTTGTTTTGGTTGATATCAGTAATTTTTTTCCGTTAATTGATAAGGATATTCATGTAGTATTTTTAATACAGAATTTGTTATTTCTAATTCCTTTTTAGCTATTTGTTCTATATCTCAAGTTTCTCTAATTTTTTGTAAGTCTTTTTTGAGTTTAGTTATTCAAATTTTATTTCTAAGTAGTCTTTCCTTATCATCTAACTTGCTTTTTTCTATTCTTTCAACTGTTTTATCTTTTGGACTAATATTTTTTTCTCTTATACTTTCTAATTCTGACTGAGTAATTGTCATTAATCATAAACTCAGTTTATTTATTCATCTTTCATAAAAAGCTTCTTCAAAATGTACTCATATTTCAGCTGATAATAGCTTATCTAACTCTTCTTGTAAGTCAGATAGTTTTTCTTTTGTTTTAATCTGGTCAAGTTTTTTAGTATATTGCTCATACTTTTTTAAGTTTCTAGAATCTATAATTGATTTTCTAAAAGCTAAATTATTTAACTGAGCTGGATTAATATTAGGAAACATTTGAGAAAACAATCTGATATAGTTTTTTATCGCCTTTTTAACTTCTTTTCAAGCATTTCATTTTGTTTTTATTTCCGATAATAATAAATCTATAGCTAGGGTTATTTTTATTTTTAATTCATTTATAGATGCATATTCTGGTATTTCATTAGGGAAGCTTAACTTATTTACTCTAAATATTATAGAAGGAAGTTCATGATTTTTTAAATCTGTTGGCATAAATAGAGTATATGTTTTTCATTCTTTATCTTTTCATGTTTCTTTTAGAATGTCTCATTTTTTTTGATTATATTCTTCTCTAGTTATGAATTGTGGTTTAATTCAATCTAATGTATCTAAAATACTTTCAAACACAGTATAATCTATATTTTCTTTGAAAATATTTTGTTCTAAAGGTCATGTATTTATTTCTGAGGGGGACATTATTTTAAATACTTATAATATATATATAAATTTTATCATAAATGTTAATTTAAAGCAAAAAAATAGAGTTTTTAAAACTCTATTTTTACACATCTTTCTATATTTCAATTATCTTTAAAAATTGTACTTTTCAATCATTTTTCTTTTAAATATTTTTCACATCTTTCTTTCTGATCAAATCCTATTTCTATAAATAGAATAAGATTTTTTATATTATAGTTAGTTTTTAAGAGAAAACATTCTTTTATTAGTTGAATATATAATTCAAATCAACTATCTCTTCATCAATATAATGCTAAATCAGGTTCAAATTTGATAGTTTCTGAATCCATATTATTATGATCATTATCTTTTATGTATGGAAGATTTGCTGTTATTACTACGTTTTTGTTTAGTTTGTAGTCATTGTTATTGATTAAAAAATTTGTAAGTAAATCTCAGTGAATTTGATTAATTTTTTTATTTAACTTATAATTTTCTATATTTATTTTACTTATTTTGAGGGCTTTATCTGATATGTCTATGACAAAACAATTATCTATTTTTTCTGTGTTTTTTAAAATTGAAATAGGAATACAGCTTGTTCATGTTCAGACATCTATATAGCTAATATTTGTTATTTTGTCGGGATGCTTTGGGATAGTTACTACCTCTTCTATTGTCTTGTCTACCATTATTTCTGTATCATTTCTAGGGATTAGAGTATCTGAAGTAACATAAAAATCTAGAGAATAGAATTCTGCATTATTTATAATATACTCTATTGGTTCTCAATTTTTTAGCCTATCAATTGCTAAGTTTATATCTTTTTCATATTTTGGATCTACTTTTGGATTCAAAAATAACTGCCCTTTACTAAGACCAGTTATTTTCTGTATGATTAAATCTATATTTTTTTTATTTTCCATAATTTGTAGCTATTCTTCCTGATAAGTGGGCTAGGGGTTTTAATTTTCAAACTTCTTTTTATTAAATATTTGAACAGTAAAGAATAATATAATAGTAAGATAGACTAGTGAATATGCTGTATTAAATATAAAATAATTTGCATGAAAGTTTGTAAAACTTCATATTACATCTTTTATATTTAATGCTTCAAATGGAGGGAATAATAATTGAAGACCTTTAGAAAAGTAAACAGCAACTATATTTCAAGTCCTATTTGCAATGTCTATAATTATAGTAAAACTATGACTTAAAAAATATATCATAAGTGTTACAAGGATAGTAATCATATTAGACATAAATGTTGAGAAGAAAAATACTAATCATAGTAATATTTCAAGCTTAAAAAATGTGAATAATAAAGAAAAGCTAATTAAACTAGTTATATCTATTCCTTTTATTAGTAATACTGATAAGAATAATATAGATTGAAGTAGTACTATAAGAAAAATAGTAGCAGAAAATCAGAAAAATTTACCTAATATGAATTCATATCTCTTTATTGGTTTACTAAGTATCAAGAATATTGTTTTTCACTCTATTTCTTTAAACAAAAGTTGAGATCATACGAATAATACCCCTACAAGTCAGAATATTTCAATCATAGCTAATCAAAAATCTACTATTATTTTACTATCATCTCAGATTGTTAATTTTCCTAATAATAGAGAAAATATAATGAATACAAAGGCAAAGAATAAAATTAGGTAAAGAAATTTATTTCTTACTATTTCTTTGAAAGTATTTAGTGCAATGTTTAACATTTTTGTTTATTATTATTAAAATTTATAATCTAAAAAGTCTTTATTTCAGTTTATGAAAGAGAGTATATCCATACTTTTCTTTCATTCAAGTTTTACTTGTTTTAAAATAATTATTTTTTTGTCTGAAGCAACAATTCATACTAGTTTTCAGTTTTTTATAAGGTTCCCCCTATCTAATTTTCCCCCCAGGGGAGAAAGGATAGCTTCATTTTCAATTAATTCTATCTCTTCGAAGTTGATTTTTTTGTCATTATAATAACTGTAAATTCATGGCCAAGGATGATATGCCTTAAATTTATTGTAAATATCTACTCAATTATCTTTGTTAAGATTTACTTCTCAGTCTTCTTTAGATATTTTACTACAATATGTAGCTTTTGAATCATCTTGTTTTTGTCATTTAATTGTTCAGTTAATAATTTGTTTTAGAGTATCTATAAGTAGTTTTGGACCTATTTTTTCAAACTTGTTAAATATGTCTATAGTTTTGTCTAACTTGTCTATATTAACTTTTCTAATGGCTAGTATATCTCACTCATCCATTCATTCTGACATATACATTACTGTCAATCATGTCTCTTTGTCTCAATTTTTTACTGCTTCTTGAATAGGGCTAGCTCATCTATAATTTGGTAATATCGATCAATGAATATTTATACATCAATATTTTGGCGCTTCTAATACTCAGTTAGGAACTATTCTTCAGTAAGCTACTACTACTACAAAATCATATTGACTTAATTTTTCAAAAAGTTCATTATTGGTTTTTAGTTTTGTTGGTTGTAGAACCTCTATATTCTTTTTTAGCGCATATTCTTTTATAGGAGTTGCTGTTATTATCTTTTTTCTTCCTACTGGTTTATCTGGTTGAGATACTACTAATCATACTTCAATGCTTCAATCATTTAGTATTCAAGCTAAAATATTTTTAGAGAATTCTCATGTACCAAAAAATGCTATTTTCATGTTATTTAGTTATTTTTATAAATTTTTCTTTTCAATTTTCTTCAAAGAATAGATATATTTCATTTTCGTTATTTCATATTGTTTTACTTCATCATAAATTAGATATAACTATTGATGAATAATCTGTTCAACTTTTATCTTCATTAGAATTTATAGAAATTAATTCTAATAATTTGTTATTCTCAGGGTATAGATTATCTTCTGAAAAATAATTTATGTCAATTTCATTTAAGACTATTCATGTGAAAGTAGATACTATTTTGTAGTATTGCTCTTTGTTGTAATCAAAGTTTAGTAGCTCATCTGCTCCTGTACTTGTATTTATTAATAGTTTTTCATCTTGATATCATTTAATATTCCATGTTTCTAAAGCTGTTCAGTTTGTAGATAATATTCCACTTCAAGTTCTAGAGTCAAAATTTATAACTTGATTATATGGTAAATCAAAGTTATTAATATATGTAATATATCATCTTGATCCTGTAGACGTATTTAAGTGTAGTTCGTAATCAAATATATTATAATTTTTTATGTTTTTGTCTAGGTCGCTAAGATTATCTTCAACTATAGTTAATTTTTGTCCTATTTCTTGTTCATAAACAAAATCTAAAAAATAAAAAACTCACGAAGCAGAAATAATAGTTATTATTGATATAACTATTAATAATTCTATTAATGTGAATGCTTTCATGTTTTTTTTCATTTATTTAAAACATTATTTTTTATTATTGTTTCAACTATTTTATTGATAAAAATTACAACAGCAACTATTATTAAAAAAACTATTATTTTTCAGTTTCTGTCTAAAAATAAAGCTGTTAGTCAAAAAAGAAATGATAGAGAATATATAAGTCATAAAACCTGTTTTTTTGTCAATCAAATTTTTAGAAGTCTATGATGAAGGTGACTAAAATCTCATTTAAGAGGGTTTTTCTTTTTTATCAATCTCCTAATAATAACATAGACAGCATCTACTGAATATATTCAGAATACAACTAGTACAGTTGCTATTTTTCATCATGCTATAATTGCCAAAGTTGCTAGCATAAATCAGAGAAACATGGTTCAAGAGTCTCACATTAGTATTTTTTGTCTAATATCAAACCACCAAAATGGTATTATGATTCATACAAGAATTATGCTGATTCACATTATAAATTCTGCATTTTTTATTCATCATTCGTAATCATCTTTTCAAAATAGTATTACTCCCAATAGAAATAGAACAGAAAATGATATTATAGACAATCATGATGCATTTCATTCTATTCAATCTGTCCAATTTAATGCATTAAATATGAATACATACCAAAGTATAGTAAAGAATAAAGGGACTAGATATATAGTATAATTAAAAATCTCAATGTAATGAGTTTCTAGGTTTGCTATTCATCAAAATATATTACTGATATATCCTATTTTTATAGATGTTATTCATATTATTGCTCATATTATTATTTGAAGTAGAAGCCTTACTTTCGCACTTACATGAAGTCTATCATCTATGAAACTAATACCAGTAATTAGAAATCAAAAAACCCAAATGAGTCATAGTTTAAAGTCATAATCTACAAAAAAATAGCTCATTATAAAAAATGAAATAAAAAATACTATTCACATAGCGTAAGGGATAGGTTTTCTTTTTAATGAATATTTCTTTGGATTATCTAGAATATTAAATTTATAAAAGAGTTTTTTAAATATTAATATTAGTATTAAAGAAATAATTATAGAGAGTCAGAATATGCTTAAATAATATAAGGTCATTTTTATATATAATTTTTAATTAATTTTAAATAGTATACAAATACTGTAAAAGGAAGCAAGGTATAACTTAAATCTGTTCATATTACATTTCATTCAATAAAGCCTGTATATAATATTATTCAAGAACCAATAAACATTAAAAATATTCAGAATATACTTCAAAAATACTTATATTTACTATTTGTAAGAATTAGGGCTATTGGAAAAATAATGAATCATAATATCTGGATAAGAGTAGCTATATCAGAAATTAATCATAAATAACAATATAGAATTAAAACCAAGGCTCATACTCAAATCATAAATTTATAATTTAACCATTTCAAATTTATATTAAATCATTTTATAATAGGCCAAATGAAAACTAATTGAGGGACTAAATAACTCCATTTTCATGCACTTATTCAAGCATAAATTCATATTAATCAAAAAATAATAAAACTTCATATTTGAGCATATAAGGCTTGTTTTTCTTTTCATTTACTATTATAATCTCACATCATCATGACACATATATCTCATATGAAATGAAATAGAAAAACTAAACTAACTTCAAGTAAATTTCAACTATCAGTTTTATATATAATAAAAAGGCAGATTATAAATATTATATAAATCCACCAATTTTGTTTTGAGAATATTTTTATTTCTTTGAGTAATAATTTCATTTTTTTATAGTAATTCTTATTAATATAATGATAAGTATGTAATATTGTTAGTCAAGATAATATTAGATTTTATATTGCAAAAACTGTATATGTATATATACTTTTAGCTATTATTTATTTAAATTACAATTATATGAATAAACAAAAAAAAGCCTTCACTTTAGTAGAACTAATAGTGGTAATAACAATATTAGCAATACTATGAACTATATCTTTTATATCACTACAATGATACTCAACTCAGGCAAGAGATTCAACTAGACTATCAGATATATCTACGATGAAAACATCATTAGAATTATTTCACTTATGAGCCTGAAAATATCCTCAACCAACAGATTGAGTTGCTATAACATATAGTTGATGAACTGTATGGACTCAATGAACTTTTTGAGCTTCAGTATTTGTGAATGTAGATAAACTAGACAAAATACCTACAGATCCATTAACAGATAAAAAATATACATATTCAGTTACTACAAATGAATATGAATTAGCATGAATGCTAGAATGAGACCCACTTACATTTAATCCATATATGTTAGATGGAGCTTTTGCATGAACAGTAGAAGCAACAGCAATAGTAGAATGAAACTATAATTGATTAATGTGAAAATCTTTAACTTGAGCCTCAACATGTTATGCTTTGGCACTACCAACAATAGTAGCAAATGATGTTTCAAATCCAGATTTATTACAAATAATGGCTAATGAAAGATTGGTATATAATGGATATAATAACTTACCAGCAGAATATAGTACAACAAAATTTAATAATGAATGATGATTTGCGTTTGGCCCATGAATACCACTAGTTGCTTATACAGATAATGCTAGTTGTTGACCATTAACAGATGCTACTGATTCGACAGCAAGGCTTGCTCTTGTAGATTGATTGCAAACTGCATATACAAGTACAATATTAGAATGAGAATGAGAAGTTGCTAATGTTGTTAATTTAACAGTTCCTGAAAAAGAAACTTATGCAGCTACTTTTGTAAATAATAATTTAGGATGAAAAATTGAAATAGTGAGTTGATGAGAGCTAGTAGAATCTTTTACTTGTTGAACCTCAACAGTATCAGCATGATCAGAAACATATACAACAATAGAAGTAGATGGAAATTGTTGGACGAGTCAAAATATGAGACATTGAACTAAAATACTAAATACTGACCCAATTCAATCAGATAATGGTATAATAGAAAAATGGTGTTATGATGATTTAGATGAAAATTGTACTAGTGATTGATGATTATATACATATAATGAAGCGATGTGATATTGAGCTACTGAAGATGAAGATATCTCTATATCAGTATGTGGACAATTATGAGATTGATGGAAACTACCAACAGATACTCAAGTGACTGATTTAACTCTCGGATGAGCTACATGATGGACTTGAAATAAATTGTCTTGAATAATTTCTAACTTACCTGGATTCCGCTATACGAATCTTAGCTTCTATGACCGTGGTTCGAAGGGTTTATGGTGGACCTCCACAGAGATTGATGCTACTAATGCGAAGAATCGTCGTTTGGTTTCTTTCAGTTTTACAGTGGAAAGTATCAGTTACAATAAGAATATCGGATTCGCAGTAGTGTGTATTAAAAACTAATTTTGATTATTTTGCTTCAGCTTGGTTAGTATGAAATAAGCCTAGCTTTAATAATTGTAGTTATTAAATATAAGAAAAAAGATGTCACTTAAGTGATATCTTTTTTTTAAAATTGCTCATTTAATTTCAATTTACTTTGATAAAACATTCTACTAGAACTTACTCAAAATCTTTGAGCTGCAATTCTATCTATTCACATTCAGAATGCAAAACCAGAATATTCTTCAGGATCTATTCATGCGTCAGTTAATACTTTTGGATTAACCATTCATGCTCATAATAATTCTACCCATCCTGATCATGAACACATGCTACATTTTCAGTTTTTTGTTTGTCCACTTCACTTACATATTTGACAACTAATGTCTATCTCTGCACTTGGCTCTGTAAAAGGAAAGATGCTAGGTCTAAATCTTAAACTTGTGCCTTCTCAAAGTAGTTTTTTCATAACAGTATCTAGTGTCCACTTTAAGTCTCAAAATGTTACTCATTTTCATACTACTAGTCCTTCAAGTTGATAAAAATTACAGGTATGTCTAGCATCTTCTTGTTCGTATCTAAAAACTCTACCTGGAACAATTATTTTTATAGGTAATTCTCATTTTAACATTGTTCTTATTTGTACTGGCGATGTATGTGTTCTAAGTAAATTCTTATCTCAAGATTTTTTATTATTATTGATATCATCACTTATCCAAAATGTATCCCAAACATCACGAGCTGGATGATCTGCAGGTATATTTAACTTATCAAAATTATATTCTTCTGTTTCTACTTGAGGACCATCTTCTACTTTGAATCATAGAGATATAAAAATTTCTTCTAGTAAGCTACTAGTTATACTTATAGGATGTTTATGTCATAGATTTTTTGAAGGGTATTCAGCAGTAACATCTATTTTTTCTTCTTCTTCTATTTTTTCATATTTTAGATTTTCTAGTTCTGATTGTTTAGATACTATCTCTTCTCAAATAAATATCTTTAATTTATTTGCTTCTGGACCTATTATTTTTTTATCATCATTTGATAAGTCTTTAATTCATTTAAGAATATCGTTAAGTTTTCATTTTTTACCTAAAAAATCTTTTTCTAAAGTTTCTAGTTCATTATTTGTTTCAATATTTTCTAGACTTTTTATGAATTCATTTTTTAAATTTGCTAATTGTTCTTTCATTGTTATTACATAATTATATATATTAAAAGGATTATAGGAAAAAGCTAGGATAAATCAAAAAAATGTTTCCTTTTAATTTATGTTTTTATCTTTTTTGTTCAATTTTTTTACACAAACTTATAGCTTTATACATAACACTTTTAAAAAACTATCATTTTTTTTTGACAATTGTAAACTTATTTATATAATCACGGAGCTTTTTAAGAAATATCACGAAAAGTTTTTAGAAGAGGTTAAGTTAAACTCCCTTAATTGATAAGAGATGTTTAACCTCTAACTTTAATTTTGTAAAATATATTTTATATGGCTTGAATTATAGCTACAAAGTTGGAAATGACTAGAGTAATCAAGGATGATAAATTCATTCCAATTACTTTACTACAAGTTCCTACATTAAAAGTAGTATGATTTAAAACCTTAGAAAAAGATGGTTATAAAGCTATAATTATTGGGGTTTTAAATGATAAAGTTGAAGATGCTCAACTTTGAAAATGAAAAGTTACTTTAAATAAAAGCAATTTTTCAAAAATAGTGGAATTTCCAGTTTCTGATGAAGAAAATGAGAAATACAATGTTGGAGATACTGTTTCATTAGATGTTTTAGAGGGGGATGTTAAAGTTTCAGTTGAATGATTTTCAAAATGAAAATGATTTACTTGAGCAATGAAAAAACATAACTTTCATGGTTGACCTGGTGGGCATGGTTCAAAATTTCATAGAGCTCTTGGTTCTATTGGTAATAGAAAACCTACTAAAGTTCATAAAGGTAAAAAGATGCACGGTCATCATGGTAACACTAAATTTACTATTAAAAAAGTTCCAGTGGAACTAGTTAATAAAGAAATTAATGTAATCGGTGTTAGATGAGGTGTTCCTGGATGAAGAAACTCATTCGTAAATATTATTTTTTAGTTATTAATACATTACTCTGATGAAGACTAATTTATTCGATCAAAAAGGTAAATCAGTTTGAGAAATTGAACTAAATGATTTAGTGTTTTGATTAGAACTTAATGAAGGACTTATACATAGAGCTTTAGTATATCAACTAGCTAATAATAGAATGGTAGTTGCTCATACTAAAACTAGATGAGAAAGAAGAGGTTCAACAAGAAAGATTTATAGACAAAAGGGTACAGGTAGAGCGAGAATGGGTTCAAATAGATCACCAATCAGAAAAAAAGGTTGAGTTGCATTTGGTCCTAGAAACGTTGTAAACTTTACACTTTCTATGAATAAGAAAGAAAGAAGAAAAGCATTATTTAGTGTTTTATCTTCAAAACTTGCTAACAATGATTTAGTTATTGTAGATAAGATTGATTTCAAAGAAGCTAAAACAAAAAATATGGAAGATGTTTTCAAAACTCTACCATATAATGAAAAAGCTTTACTTGCTATACCAGCAAAAAATGAAATGATTGAAAAATCTGCTTCTAACTTACCATATGTTAAAAGTATACTTGTAGATTATTTAAATATTAAAGATTTACTTAAATATAAAACATTAGTTTTATTAAAAGATTCTTTAATAAATATAGATAAGCTTACTAAATAATTTACTTTAAAATATAGAAAAAAATGAGAATTTTTAGAATTTTAAAAAAACCAATTACTACTGAAAAAACTTCTGTTTTAGAAATGACTACTAATACTTATGTATTCGAAGTTGATTCTAGTGCAACAAAAATTGATATTAAAAAATCAGTTACTGAATTGTATAAAGTAGAAGTTGCTTCCGTTAATGTTTTACATACAAGAGAAAAATTCAAGTATGGTAAAAAGAAATGAATGCAATTAAGAAAAAGATCTACGAAAAAAGCATATGTAACTTTAAAAGATACAAAAGCAAAAATAGATTTTTCTGTTATAAAATAATTTAGTTTTTAAAAGACTTTAACAGTGGGAATTAAAAAATTTAAACCTACCACTCCAGGTAGAAGATGAATGACAGTTAATACGTTTGAAGAAGTTACTACTTCTTCTCCGTATAAACCTCTTACAGTAAAACTAAAAAAACATGCAGGTAGAAATAATACTTGAAGAATTACTATAAGACACCAATGAAGTGGTCATGCAAAAAAATATAGACTAGTAGATTTCTTCGGAGTAGATAAGAAATGAATTGAAGCTAAAGTTGAAACAATCGAATACGATCCATATAGATCAGCATTTATCGCCTTAATCTGTTATAAAGATGGAGAAAGAAGATATACTATTGCTCATAAGGACATGAATGTATGAGATAAGATAATAGCTGATGAAAAAACTCCTTTAGTATCTTGAAATAGAATGCTTGTTAGTAATATACCAACAGGATTACAAGTCTATAACTTAGAGCTAATAGTTGGGCAATGAGCTTCTTCTATTAGAGCTGCAGGTGCATATGGGACAATCTTTTCTCAAGAAGGTGAATATACGCAAGTAAAATTACCATCTGGTGAAATCAGATTAGTTCATAAAAAATGTTTTGCTACTCTAGGTCAAGTTTCAAACCCGGATCATAACCAAGTTGTTATTTGAAAGGCATGAAGATCTAGATGGATGTGAAAAAGACCAACTGTTCGTGGTAAATCTATGAATCCAGTTGATCATCCACATGGTGGTTGAGAAGGTCGTTCGCCAATTGGTATGAAGGCTCCTAAGACTCCATGGTGAATGCCAGCATTAGGATACAAAACAAGAAGCAGGAAAAAAACTACTTCTAAATGGATCCTAAAAACAAGAAAAGGTAAACTAATGATATAATTTAACTTTTTAAACAAATCTTATGACAAGAAGTTTAAGAAAATGACCTTATATAGACGAAAGACTATTAAAAAAAGTTGTCGCTATGAATGAGTCATGAAAAAAAGGTGTAATTAAGACATGGTCTAGAACTTGTACCGTTATTCCAGAATTTGTATGACATACATTCTGAGTTCATAATGGTAAAGCTCATACTCCAGTTTTCGTTACAGAAGATATGGTATGACACAAACTTTGAGAATTCTCTATGACTAGAGTGTTCAGAGGTCATTCATGAAATAAATAGGCCCACGAGCTAGATTTATCTAGCCATCCCTGAAAGACTGGGAAAATAATTTAATTATTTATAGCCAAATTAGCTTATGAAAGCATACGGAAAAAATATAAGAATTTCTCCGAAAAAATTAAGAGTTATAGCGGAAGTTGTTAGAGGTCAAGATGCTTCAGAAGCATTAAAATTTTTAAAATTTGCCCCTAAGAAATGAGCTGATCTTTTATATAAAATTTTAGCTTCTGCTGTTGCAAATGCTGAAAATAATGATAATCAAAAGTTATCTACTTTATATATAAGTACTCTTATTGTAAACAAATGAATTGTTTATAAAAGATGAAATTCTGTTTCAAGAGGGAGAATGCATCCACTTTTAAAAAGAACTTCTAATATAAAATTAGAATTACAGGTAAAATAATTTCCGGCTTTAATTAGCTAGAGTTATTCATTATAATTTATTAATAAATTTATATTATGGGACATAAAGTAAATCCTATAGCGTTTAGAATTCCATATATTAAAACATGGAAATCAACTTGGTATGAAGATAAAAAAACATATAAAACTTCATTAGCAATTGATGTAAAGGCTAGAGAAATACTAAGTAAACAATTAACTTGAATACCTTTATGAGATATACTTGTTTCTAGGAACCAAGATATATTAGATATAGTTGTATATACAGCTAAAGCTTCTCTTATATTAGGTAAAACTGGTGAAAATAAAGAGCAAATAATGGCTTTATTAGCTAGAAAACTTTGAGTAAAAGTTAATTTAGAAGTAAGAGATATTAAAAATCCAGATTTAAACGCTAAAATAGTTTGATTCAATATTGCAAACCAAATTGAAAAAAGAATGCCATATAAAAGAGCAATCAAACAAGCAATAGCTAAGACTATGGAAAAAGGTGCTAAGTGAATAAAAGTAAAAGTTGGGTGAAGACTTAACTGAGCTGAAATCGCTAGAAAAGAAACTTTTAAGGAATGAAACATTCCAACACAAACTATTAGATCGGACATTGATTATACAACTGTTAGAGCTGAAACTGTGTACGGAACTATCTGATTAAAAGTTTGGATATACAAATGAGATATCTTTAAAAAATAAAAAATTTGACATTTGAATTTTTTTTATATACTAATTGTGTAAAAAAATGTTACAACCAAAGAAAACTAAATATAGAAAAACCTTTAGGTGAAGATTGAAAGGGAAGGCTGTTAGATGATCTACAATAGCATTTGGTGATTACGCCATTAAAGCTACTACTAGATGATTTATAACTTCTAGACAAATCGAATCTGCGAGAAGAGCAATGATAAGAGCTATTAAGAGATGAGGAAAAATCTGGATAAGAATTTTCCCTGACAAAGCTTTTACTGCTAAACCGTTAGAAGTGCCGATGGGTTGAGGTAAATGATCTGTTGAAATGTATAGAGCTCCTGTAAAGCCTGGTAGAGTGTTATTTGAAATAACATGAGTTGATCCAGAAACTGCAAGGGAAGCTTTTAGGCTTGCCTCTTACAAATTACCAGTGAAAACTAAAATAATAGTTGATTAATCATTTTAAAAAAATGAAAGAAATAAAAGATTTAAAACTACAAGAAATCGTGAAGCTTAATGAATTAAATGAAAAAGATTTAAAACTAGAATTAGTTAAATCGGCAAAAGATTTATTTGTTCTTAGAATGAAAAAAGAACAAGGCGAATTAAAGCAAACTCATTTAATCACAGCTCTTAGAAAATATATTGCTCAGCTTAATACTGTAGCATCTTCTAAATGATTTAATATAGCTTAATTATTCTTAATTAAACCAAGTTTATGAGAACTAAAAAAGGTATTGTTACAAGTGTAGCAATGGATAAAACAATAGTCGTATCAGTACATACTTATAAAAGTGACTCTAAATATAAAAAAAGATTTAGAGTAACTAAAAAGTTTTATGCTCATGACGATAAAAATGCTTGCTCTGAATGAGATCAAGTAATAATTAAAGAGACTAGACCTACTTCTAAATTAAAGAGATGGGATTTAGTAGAAATTGTATAGTTAATTTAACTTTTAAGAATCGATCTTATGATACAAACAGAATCAAGACTAGCAGTTACTGATAACTCTTGAGCTAAAGAAGTATTATGTATTAAAGTACTTGGAGGTTCACATAGAAGATATGCTTCTATATGAGATATTATAGTTTGTACTGTAAAAAAAGCTGCTCCAGATGGAACAGTTAAAAAGAAAAAAGTAGTAAAAGCTGTAGTAGTTAGAACTTCTAAGGAAATTAGAAGAAAAGATGGTTCATATGTAAGATTTGACGATAATGCATGTGTAATAATCGATGATAATAATGCACCTAGAGGAACTCGTATTTTTTGACCAGTTGCTAGAGAGCTTAGGCTTAAAGGTTTCCAAAAAATTGTGAGTCTAGCTCCAGAAGTTTTATAATTAATATTAAATAAAAATTATGAAAATTAAAACTTGAGATAAAGTTATAGTAATGTCAGGTAAAGAAAAAGACAGAGGCCAAGAGGCTGAAGTTTTAAAAGTATTTACTCAAGATAACAAAATTATTGTTAAATGAGTAAATATTGCTACTAGACATATTAAAAAACAATGAACTACGCCAGGTCAAATTATTAAAATGGAAAAAGCTATTAATGCATCTAATGTAATGCTAGTTTGCCCATATACTAATAAACCTACAAGAGTTGGATTTGTTAAAATTGAGGAAAAAGGTAAAATAAAGAAATTTAGATTCTCTAAAAAAGCCGTTAAGGAAAATAAGTGAGAAGCTAAAAAATTTATTATTAAATAATTTACTTATATTATATAAATAATAAAAATGCTTAAGGAAAAATATTTAAAAGAAATTGTTCCTGTTCTAAAAGAAAAATTAGAAGTATCTAATATAATGGAAGTTCCAAAATTAGAAAAAATAGTTTTGAACATGTGAATTTGAACATATGTTAGATCAGGAAACAAAGATTTCTCTTCTCTACAAGAACATTTATCAATGATTGCATGACAAGCTTGTACAGTTAGATACGCTTCAAAAGCGATATCAAACTTTAAATTAAGAGCTTGAATGCCAGTTTGATTAAGTGTTACTCTAAGATGAGATTCTATGTATAATTTCTTAGAAAAATTAATTCATATCGTATTACCTAGAGTAAGAGATTTTAGATGAATTAATAAAAAAGGTTTTGATAATCAATGAAATTATAATTTCTGACTTAAAGAACATTCTATATTTTTAGAGGTTCCACATAACGATGTTATTAAGAATCACTGATTACAAATTACAGTTAAGACAACTGCTAATAACAAAGAGGCTTGAAAGGAGTTATTAACACAAATGTGATTTCCTTTTTCTAAATAAAAAGTTTACTTTATAAAAAAGAATAAGATGGCTAGAAAGTCAAAAATTGCTAAAGCAAATAGATTAAAAAAGACATTTTTACAAGCTATTACAGATTGAAGAACACCTAAAGAGGCTACAAAAGTTTTCAACTGTTGTGGTATCTGTGGTAGAACTAGATGATATCTAGGGAAATTTGATATTTGTAGAATCTGTTTTAGAGAAAAAGCTAATGCTTGAGAACTACCTGGTGTTAGAAAATCTAGTTGGTAGGAAAAATTAGTTAAAAAAATAAATTTAGTTTAATAATTCATATGTTATGATAATTGATCCAATCGGAGATTTATTAACAAGAATTAGAAATGCATATATGGCTAGAATAGTTGAAATAAAACTTCCTTATTCTAAATTAAAAGCTGATATTGCTAAAATTCTTAAGAAAAATAAATATATTGTTGATTTCACAGTTAATGATGAAGAAAACAATAAAAAATCAATTGGGATTATTCTAAATGATGTAAGAACTACGAAATATGTTCCTACTCTTACTAGAATAAGCAAACCAGGTCAAAGAATTTATATCTGATCTAAAGATATAAAGAAATCTAGAAATGGTAAAGGTATTTATATTGTTTCAACTCCAAAAGGTGTTGTTACTTGATATGAAGCTAGAAGTTTAAATGTTGGTGGAGAATTACTTTGCGAAGTTTATTAATCACCAAATTATAAACGAGAAATGATTTTTAATCATTGTTCCGATTTATACTTATAATTAAATACAAATGTCAAGAATTGGTAAAATGCCTATTGTATTAGCAGAAAAAGTAGAAGCTACTATTGCTGGTAATAATATTAAAGTTAAATGACCTTTATGAGAATTAGCTTTTGACTTTTCTTCAAAAATTGAAGTTACGAAAGAAGAAAATTCAGTAATTGTAAAACCACTAGATGATTCATCTAATGCTATATGGGGTACTACTAGATCTATCATTAATAACTTAGTTGAATGAGTTTCAAAAGGTTATAAAAAATCTTTAGAAATTAATTGAGTTGGTTATAAATTTGAAGTATCTGGTGATAAACTTGTATTAAGTATTGGTTTTTCTCATAAAGTTGATATGCCTACACCTGCTTGAATTAAAATTGCTTTAGATGAAAAAGCTAAAAATATTTTACATATTTCAGGTATAGATAAACAATTAGTTTGAGAATTTGCTTCTAAAATTAGAGCAAAAAAGAAACCAGAACCATATAAAGGTAAATGAATTAAATATGTATGAGAACATATTAATAGAAAAGCTGGTAAAACTGGTTCAAAATAAAATATTTAACTTATAATAACTTAAAAATGTTACAAAAAACATTAAAAAGATTAAGAAGAAAAAATAAAATTAGATCAAAAATAAGTTGAACTACAACTAAACCTCGTTTAGCTGTATATAGAAGTAATATGAATATATATGCACAACTTATAGATGATACATCATGAAAAACTCTTACATCTTTTTCAGATTTAAAAATAAAAAAATCTGGTACTAAAACAGAAATGGCAGCAAAAGTTTGAGAAGAAATGGCAAAACTTATTGTTTGATTAAAAATTTCTGAAATAGTATTTGATAGAGGATGATTTGCATATCATGGTAGAGTAAAAGCTTTGGCTGAATCTATGAGATCTAATGGTGTAAAATTTTAATTAATTAATCAATAATAAGTATGGCTTTTTCTGGAAAAGATAATAGAAAATGAAAATTTTCAAAACCAAGAAAAGAATTCAAAGAAGAGTTGTTAGCTATTGATAGAGTAACTAGAGTTACTTCATGAGGTAGACAACTTAGATTTAGAGCTGTTATGGTTATTTGAGATGGTAAAGGTAGAGTATCTTTATGAACTTGAAAATCATGGGAAGTTGTTGATGCAATTGCAAAGGCTCTTTCAGACGCTAAGAAAAAACTAACAAATGTTAGAATTGATAACTGAACTGTTCCATATAATGTTGAAGCTAAATATAAAGCTGCTAAAATTATGGTTCATCCAGCTTCAGAAGGTACATGAATTATTGCTGGTTGAGCAGCCAGAAAAGTTTTAATGGTTGCTTGATATAAAGATATTCTTGCTAAAAGATATGGTTCTTCTAACCTAATTAATAATGCAAAAGCTACAATAAAAGCTTTATCTTCGTTTAAATAGTATGTCAGCCTGGGTTTAGTTCAGGATCACTTGATATGATTCTGAGTTAATTTCAGAATGACATTGTATATTAATAACTTATAATTTTTATGTTATCTTTAACAAATTTAAAACCTAACTGAGGATCTAGAAAAACTTCTAAGAGACTTGGTAGAGGTAATGGTTCAGGTAAATGAACTTATTGTGGTAGAGGTTGTAATGGTCAAAATTCTAGATCTGGTGGTTGAGTAGCTGCTTGGTTTGAATGAGGACAAACTCCTTTATTCAGAAGAATGCCTAAATTAAAAGGGTTTACTAACGCTAAGTTCAAAATTGAATATAGTACTATTAATATTTCTGATTTAGCTGTATTAGCTGAAAAAGGTATTACTACTATAAACAAAGAAGTTTTACTTGAAAACAATATAGTTAGAAGAAAAAAACTTCCTATTAAATTATTAGGAAATGGAAAACTAACTACTAAAATAGAAGTAACTGTTGATAAAGCTTCTGCTACTGCAAGAGAAGCTGTAGAAAAAGCTTGAGGAAAACTTGAAACTAAATAATTTAGAGATTAACCCTAGCTTTTAAAAGTTTGGGTTTTTCTTTTCTTTATGTATAATATATAAAAGGAAGATGATTTCCTTAATTAATTTAATAAATATTTATATATGAAACTTAGTAGTATTACATCTATATTCCAAAACAAAAGTATAAAAAATAAAATTATTGCTACACTAGCATTAGTTTTAGTTTATAAAGTACTATCTGTAATTCCAGTATATTGAGTTGATACAACACAATTAGCTGCTATAATGGAAGCTAATAAAGGATTATCATTCTTTAGTGCTTTAATGTGAGGTTGATTATCAAACTTTTCAATTATATTGATGTGACTTTCTCCTTATATTAATGCCTTGATCATAATTCAATTACTTTGAGTTATAGTCCCTTCTATATGAGAATTACAAAAAGAAGGTGAAGCAGGACAAAGAAAAATAACAAAATATACTAGATGGTTAACTTTGCCACTTGCATTTGTGCAATCGTATTGAATGATAGTTTTATTAAATACCTTGGCATCAGGAACAATTATTGATTTATCTAATACACAAACTGTTCTTACAGCTATGACTATTATTACATCATGAACTATATTTCTAATGTGGTTATGAGAAGTAATGACAGAAAAAGGTATTTGAAATGGTATTAGTATAATAATTACAGCTTGAGTTTTATCTGCTGTACCATGAGTAATCATGGGGCATATTAGTTCACAAAACTATCCCTTATTCATAGGGTTAATTCTAGCTACTTTATTAATTATTTATATAATTATAAAGTTTACTGAATGAAACAGAAGAATTCCAATTATTTATACTAGAACTGGTAGAGAAGAAAAATCTTATTTTCCAATAAGAGTTAATCAAGCATGAATGATACCTATAATCTTTGCAGTATCATTAGTTACTTTCCCAGCAATCATAGGTCAAATATTGACTTGATCTGGTTCAAGTGAAACTGCTTCTACTATTGGTACATTTTTATTAGAATACTTTAATATGAGTAATCCTTCTTGGATATTTATATTAATATACTTCTTACTTGTACTTTGATTTTCATTCTTTTATGTTTCTATTACTTTTAATACTGAAAATGTATCTGAAAGTATTCAAAAAAGATGAGGGTATATACCTGGTATTAGACCTGGTTCAGAAACAGCTGATTATTTATCAAAAGTTTCAGAACATTTAAACTTATTTTGAGGTTGATTCTTAGGTCTAATTGCTGTACTTCCATATATTATGTCAAAGATAATGTGACAATCAATTGATTTCATTATTTCTGCAGCATGATTAATCATTATAGTTTCTGTTATACTAGATGTAGTTAGAAAAACAGATGCTGAAATGAAAATGTTTGATTACAGTAAATTCAAATAAGCTAAAATTAAAAAGAACTTTATATATATGTAAAGTTCTTTTTTTTTATGTTTTTGTTTTATCATTATTTATATGTATACTTTAAAAGTATGTATTTAAAATAAAAAAACATGAATAAACAAAAACAAGCATTTACATTAGTGGAGCTAATAGTAGTAATTACAATACTAGCTATTTTATGAACAATAGCTTTTATATCATTACAATGATATAGTAGAGATTCTAGAGATAGTGTTAGAATAAGTGATATGTCTAGTATAAAGACAACACTAGAACTATTTCATTTATGAGCAGGAAAGTATCCACTTACAACAGATGGTACACCTGTATTATATTCATGAACAGAAGCCTGGACACAGGGAAGTTTTTGAGAAACTACAGTTACAAATGTAGAAAAATTTGATAAGATACCGACAGATCCATTAATGGATAGACAATATGTATATTCAGTTACACATAGTAAACAAGAATATGAAATAGCATGAATAATAGAATGAGATACACTATGATTAAATAGTGAAATAATAAATGAGGCTATAGCATGAGATAAAGTTACAAAACTAAAAATTACATGAAATTATAATGGTAAATTTTTAAAATTGTCTACAGGTTGAGTAGATTATGTATTAAATGTACCAAGTATAATAACAAGTACATGATGAACACTGGATTATATATTAGCAAATAATTGATTAGCCTATAACTGATATAGTAATCTCCCAGTTCAATATGATGGTTCATTATATAATACAATGTGAGAATCACCAGAAATAACATTAGTAGATGCAGCAACTGTTATTGCATATAGTGGTTCATTTACTACTTTAGCTGCAGATACTACTGCATGAGAAACAGCAAGGACAGAATTAATTACAAATGCACAAACTGCATATACATCATCTCCAATAGCAACTGATTATCAAATAGCTGAAATAGTAAATGTAGATTTATCTGATACATGAGCTGTAGATTTTGTAGCAAGTGTAGTAGTAAATAATGATTTATGATTTGATAATATTGAAATTCCTGTTTATACGCCAGCTGAATGATGATGATCTGGTGTTAGTAGGTTTGCTTGATATGATGAGGCAGGCACACTTACACAAATTCATATGTATGTTAAGGATATTAATGGTGAAAGTACACCAGTAGATACAGATATTTCAAGTAATGTAATAAATGTATGATTATTTTGGTGATCTAGTGATATTTGGTTATCTACACCTGATTGAGTTGATTATGGTGATATTGAAATTACTTCAATATGGGCTAATAAAGATATTTGAGATTGAAATGGAACTGTTTTTAGAGAATTACCATTAACAGATTTTACTATAGTTAATTGAGAATATATTGGGTGAGTTATTAGAAATACAGCTGGTAATGAGTGGGTATATTTAGATGGTGTGTATTTTAATCCTGATTCGTATCGTGTAACTTTTAATATAACTGAATTAACTGATAATACATGAACCCCACCTGTTGCTATGCGTGATAGTCCTTGGGATTTTTGATGACCTCCACCTTGACCGTAAAATTTTAAAAAGAACTCTAATTAAAGAGTTCTTTTTTAGTTTAAATAATCAATAAATAGTTTTCCATTTATATGATCAAGTTCATGTTGTATGATTCTAGCTTGTAATCATTCTAGATATATTGTTTTTAGGGTTCTTTTACTATCTTGATATTGGAGTTTTATTCTATTTGATCTAGCTACATCTCATTTTACTCATGGGACAGATAAACATCACTCAGTTTCTAATGTTGTATCTTCACTGAATTCTAGTATTTCTGGGTTTATTAACATTATAGTCTTATAGTCTTCATCATCCCGGTCTTTTAGCATACTCACTACAACCAATTTTAATGATTTTCAAATTTGAGGTGCCGCTAATCATACTCATCCATTATCGGGATTTTGTATGTATTTTATCATTTCTTTACCTAGTTTAACAGCCTGTTTAAAATTATTGTCAGTAACTTTGTCTGCAATTTTTCTTAAAATAGGGTTATTTACTCAAGTTTCAATTTTAAACATTCTTTTGTTAATTATTTAACATTTTTTGTATTATACATAAAAATAAATAAAAAACTAGTATTTTTATTTATTTTTATGATTATATTTTTAATATATATATCAAGTAATAGCTGTATCATATTTACTTATTTGTCTATATGTAACTTTGTTTAATTCAAGATAATTCATATCTCAAATTATTAATTTGTTACCGACTATATCCATTACTATTCAAACATGTCCGTATTTTCTATTATATCATTTTCAATCTAATACTATAATACTTCATTTTTTTGCTATTTGTCATACAGAATTGTTGTTTACTTCTGCATTATGATACCAATCTTTTGCATCTCATCTCCAGTTGATCTCTTTGTATTGAGAAACAAACCATGTACAATTTCATTTTATAAATCTAGTATTACCATCAATACTACGTTTTAATTGGTATGAATTTTCTGTTAGTAAATTTATTCAACTTTCTTCGTAAAATATTCAGTTATGTATTAGTAGTATATCTCAAATTTTAACTCATTTTTTAAGAAAACTATTATATTTAAGTACTTCATCATCCGATATATTATATAATTTAGCTATGTCACTTATTGATTCATTTTTCTTTACTATGTGGATTAATCAATCTATATCTGAAACAAGTATTTCTTTAGTAGGCTTTAAAAGATTTTTTTCTACTCAATTTAGAGACTTTATAGTAGATATTTTTATATTATATTTTTTTGCAATTTTGTATAAGTTATCTCAAACTTGTACAGTATATGATTTAATATGTTTTGATATTTCTGCTTCTAGATTTTCATGTGTATTGCTTAAAATTTTATATTCAAAATCACTAATATAAGGCAATATTTCTACTTCGGTGTATTGACTATTAGCTGTATTAATAAGATCAGCAATAATTAGTAGTACAATAATTAATGTATTAAAGGCCTTTTTCATAGTTTATATTATCATATATATGTATTATTTTATCATATTGAAAACATTAGTTCAAAAATATGAGGGTATTTCACATTGACATTATCATTTTAATATTTATATATATAATAACTTATTTTTAATTATTAAATGTATAATATGGATTCATGTAAAGTATGTAGACTACAGTCTACTATAGCTGATGAAAAATCATTTTTAGAGAGTCACGGAGTAAGTGTATGTGATAATGTTGAAGCAGTAAAAATTAAGTTGAATGATAAAATACTAATTTTACTCGAGTTAATTGAATGATATGATTTATGTTTTGACTTATTTGAAGAAGAAGACCCAAATCATGCGGTTGCACTATTATATGCATCAGTTGATTGTGATAGGGAAATTAAATTAATTAGATGATATCTAGAGAATAATTTTAGTTAAGTTTATTGAGTTTGTTAAATATATCTTTACAAATTCTATTATATATATAATATATATACAAAATATACTAGTTAATAAATTATTGATGATAGAGTCTTCTAAAGAAAGCAAAAAAACTAATGTTACATCAACTGAGGAAAAAGAGATAGATAAATGAAAATTTTCTAATATTTTAAGACCTATTAAACTTGAGGACTATGTTGGACAAGAAACTATAAAAAAACATTTGTCTGTATCTATTGCCTCATCTAAAATTAGGTGAGAAGCGATGGAGCATATTTTGTTTTACGGGCCTCCTGGATTATGAAAAACTACTATTTCAAATATCATAGCTACAGAAATGGAAACAAATCTGAAATCTACTTCTGGTCCGGCAATAGATAAACAGTCTGATTTGGTTAGTATATTATCTAACTTAGAATCGGGAGATATATTATTTATCGATGAGATACATAGACTTAGACCACAAGTAGAAGAGATACTTTATACTGCAATGGAAGACTTTGAACTTGATATTATGGTTTGATCATGAACATGAGCACAAAGTGTTAAATTGCCATTAAAAGAGTTTACCTTAATCTGAGCTACTACTAGACTAAGTGCCTTGTCTTCACCTCTTAGAGATAGATTTGGTAATGTTTTAAAGCTAGATTTCTATTCACATGATGATATATGACTTATTATTAGTAATAATTCTTCTAAATTGGATTTAGTATTAGATGAAATGATATTAGAAAGTATTTCAAAAAAATCTAGATGAACACCAAGAATTGCGAATAGACTATTAAAAATAGTTAGAGATTATAGTACTATATGAAAAGAAGTATCAAATATAAAAGTATTAGAGTGAATATTTAAGGATATTTGAATTGATAAACTGGGGCTTGATTATTTAGATAGAAAATATTTAAATACGATTCATACAAAATTTAATTCATGACCTGTTTGATTAAATACTCTTGCTTCTGCTATTTGAGAAGAAGAGGCTACTTTAGAAGATGTAGTGGAACCTTTTCTACTACAAGTAGGTTTTATAGAAAGGACTTCAAGATGAAGAAAAATTTCATGAGCTTGAATTAATCATTTAACAAAATAATTTATGTCTATTTGGCAAACTAAATCATGGCAGAAGATGCTAAAAAAATCTGGACAAGTTTCAGACTTTTTTGATGTTAATTGAATTTTTGTAGAAAAAAGACAAGTGGCATTTTGAGAGAGTTGATTATTTATTTTATGACTTGAGAAAGATTTAAGTGAAAAAAATGTTAATGAATTGATAAATCTTTGTAAAAAAGAAAATTGTTTATTTATTCAAATTGAAAATATTAATTATGAATGAAATATTGAAATAGCTATTAATAATTTGAAAAAATGATATTATAAAAAATTCATAACTCCTTATAGTGCTGTAATAGATTTAAGAAGTTCAGAAGATGAAATATTAGCAAATATGAAATCAAAAGGTAGATATAATATAAAACTTGCTAGAAAAAAATGAGTAGAAATAAAGGAAGTAGAAAAAAATAATGAGAATATAGATAGCTATTATAAATTAATGCTTGAGACAACATCTAGAGACAATTTTAATTGAAATAATTTAGACTATTATAGAACTTTTTTAGATAGTATTGATAATTCTAGATTATTATTAGCTTATGTTGAGTGAAATGTTGTTGCAGGATGAATATTTACATTTGATAGTGATATTTCAATTTATTATTACTGAGCATCTACTTGAGACAAGAAGTATAGAAACTTGATGGGGCCATATCTACTTCAATGGGAAGCAATAAAAATAGCAAAACTTAAATGATCAAAATTTTATGATTTTTTATGAGTAGCATCCCCAAAAGAAAAAAATAGTAGTTTAGCATGAGTAACAGATTTTAAGAAAAAACTAAGTCAGGATATTAGAAAAGTAAGTAATTCTTATATTTGGATTAATAAAATATTTAAGTATAATTTAATCGTGTATATAAAGTATTTTAAAAAAATATTATTTAAGAAGTAATTTTTTTTCTTACACTTTTCTTACATATAATAAATATTTTATATTTGTTATACGTAGTTATTTATATTTATAATTTTATTGTTATGATTAAAAAATTATTTTCTTTTATGTTATTAGCTTTTATATTTTTAAATATAGCTAATGTAAGTGCCCAATATACTACTGATACTAGTGGATGATATAATGTTCCTATTCAAGATGATTCATTGAATTTTGATGCAGATTTAGAAGATGGAGATGTTTATATGAAGTGGTCAGCATTTAGAAGTGATGAAAAAATGAAATATTATAAGGTTATTAGATCAGCAACTGTAGAAAATCCAGTTTATCCTGATAATGGTTATATAAAAGTAATAACAAATATAAATACCACTAAATTTGTAGATTATAAACCTTTACAATGAACTGCTTATTATAGAGTTTGTGCTATTACTGATGAAAATAATAGATATTGTAGTAATGTAGTAAAAATCTATAATGATAAAGAAGATGATGATAGACCAACTATTTGTACAGCTGATTATTCTCCAGTATGTGGTTATAAAGATGGTAAATTAAAGACTTATTCAAATAAATGTAATTTAACAGCATCTAAAGCGTATTATAAATATTCTGGTGAATGTAAAGATGATACTACAACGGTTTGTACTGATGATTACACTCCTGTATGTTGACTTAAAAATGGTAGATTAACTACTTATTCTAATAAATGTAATCTATTAGCTGATAAAGCATATTATAAATATAGTGGAAAATGTGAGCAATATTCTGATACATGAGTAATTTCAGACTATGATATTCCACATTCTTTGAAGGTAAGAGCTTTAAACATGATAAATTGATTTATAGCGAAACTTGAAAAAGCATGATATTCAAATGAAAAAAAGGTAGAAGTAATAGATAATATAATAGAAAAATTAAATAAGTTAGAGGAAGAAAAACCAAGCTTATCTAATATAATTAATTATTTAATAACTTTACTTAAAGAAAAGAAATTAAAATATGAAAATGATTTTTGAGTGATAGAAGATATATTTGATATAGATTAATAATAAATAAAAAAACAATTCAAAGAAATTTGAATTGTTTTTTTATAATTTGATTTTAAAATGAGAATGATTATTATTATTTGTACTAATTTTATATATAATATTAATAAACATGTTTAAACTACCTGAATTGCCATATGCAAAAAATGCACTAGAACCATATATATCTGAGGAAACTCTAGAATATCATTATGGAAAACATCACCAAACATATGTAACTAATTTGAATAATTTAACTGCTTGAAGTGATTTTGATGATTCTGACTTAATAGAAGTAATTAAAAAATCTGATGGAGGAGTATTTAATAATGCTGCACAAGTATATAATCATACTTTTTATTGGAATTGTTTAGCTCCAAATGCTTGAGGTGAGGCAAAATGAGAAATTGCTGAACTTATAAATAATAATTTTTGAAGTTTTTCAGACTTTAAAGAAGCTTTTTCAACAAGCGCAGTTACGAATTTTGGTTCTGGATGGACTTGGCTTGTTAAAACTTCTGAAGGGAAATTAGAAATAGTTAATACTTCTAATGCTGGAACTGTTATTACAACTGACAATACTCCATTACTAGTAATAGATGTATGGGAACATGCTTATTATATAGATACAAGAAATGCTAGACCAAAATATGTTGAAAATTTTTGGAATTTAGTTAATTGGGATTTTGTAAATGGAAATATAAAATAAAAAAAGAAGCTTATCTGAAGCTTCTTTTTTTATTATTAATTTATTTAACAACCAAATTAACTATTTTTCATGGAACATAAATTTCTTTTACTATTTCTTTTCATTCTAACCACTTAACTACATCTATGTTAGATTTAGCTTTATCTAGTACTGTATCTTTATTTTCATCTTTGTTTATTTCTATAGTTCATCTTAGTTTTCCTAATACTTGAACAGCAATTTTTATAGTATCATCTATTGTCATTTTTTCATCATATTCTGGCCAAGTAGAGAAAAATACTGATTTTTCTTCTCATATTCTTTTCCATAATTCTTCTGCCAAGTGAGGGGCAAATGGATGTAATAATCTAGCAAATATATTTTTCCATTCTTTTACTAATTTAGAATCTTTTGGTAGCCCATTATTGACCAAAATCATAAGAGATGCAATAGCTGTATTAAATTTATAGTTTTCTATGTCTTCTTCAATTTTTTTAATAGTTTTATGAACTAGTTTCATGGTATTTTCATCAGATTCTGTAGATATTTTAGCTTCAGCTCAGAATAATCTTTCTGATTTTTCTAAAAATCTTCTTACTCATATTATACCTGTAGTATCCCATGGCGCAGCATCTTTAAAATCTGATAAATACATTTCATATAATCTAAGACTATCTGCTCAATATTCGTCTACTATATCGTCAGGGTTTACTACATTTTTAAGTGATTTAGACATTTTAGCAACTACTTTTTCAAGTTTTTCTCACGTTTCTGTCTCAACTATTTCTCAATCTTTTTCTTCTATTAAGTCATTTGCTATTAATTTACCATTTTTATCCTGAAAAGCATGAGCTAGGATTAATCATTGATTTCTAAGTCTATGAAAAGGTTCATCAGTTGGAACTATTCATATATCATATAGAAATTTATGCCAAAACCTTGCATATAAGAGATGAAGCACTGCATGTTCTGCTCAACCTACATAAGAATCAACTTCTCACCAATAATTAGCAATTTCTCTATTAACTAATTCTTCTGAGTTTTCATTATCCATATATCTAAGATAATACCAACAAGATCCTCACCATTGAGGCATCGTATTAGTTTCTCTCTTTCAGTCTAGGTTGTCTGCTAGTTTTATATGAATGAAGCTATCTACTTTGGCTAGTGGTGATTGTCCATCTCCAGAAGGAGCATATTCTTCTACTTCAGGTAATTTAAGAGGTAGTTCATAATCACAAATAATATCACTATATATTCATTCATATATTTTTGATACTACTTTTCAGTTTACGACTAATGATTTAACTTTTCATTTTGAACAGATAGTTCTTGAATCTGAAGCTTCACACTTTTCTTCCTTTAATACATATGCTGTATCTTTTTTCATATCATCATTTAAACTAGAAATTCTTTCTAATCATCTGATTTCATTTTTGTCTAAATGAATTAGTGGAATAGGTTCTCACCAATATCTTTGTCTAGAAAATAACCAGTCTCTAAGTTTATAGTTAATTTTTTTTGTTCAAAAATTATTTTTTTCAGCAAAATCTATCATTTTTGTTTGAGCTTCCTTACTTTTTAGTTCAGAAAATTCTCCTGAATTTATTAAGACTCATAGATTAGTAAATGCTTTTTTAGTTATTTCTCATCCAGATATACTTTCTATTACTTCTAGCTCGTATTTTTTTGCGAAAGCAAAGTCTCTGATATCATGAGCGGGAACAGCCATAACAGCTCCTGTTCAATAATTTCATAGTACATAATCTCAAATCCATAATGGAACTTCTTTTAAGTTAAAAGGATTTATTACGTATGATCAAGTAAATACTCATGTTTTTTCTTTATCATCTTGGGTTCTGTCTTGATCTGATTTTTTATTTGCATTGTCTATGTATTTTAGACAAGAATCTTTTTGTTTTGGACTTATAAATTCAGATACATGGTGATGATCAGGTGCTAGTACAGCATAAGTCATTCCAAATACTGTGTCTATTCTAGTAGTATATACAGAAATAGATTTAGACTTATCGTCTGATTTTTTCATTTCAAATTCACAACCTTTTGATTTTCCTATCCAGTTTTTTTGCATGTCTTTTATTCATTCTGGCCAGTCTAATTTGTCTACATCTTTTTCTAGTCTATCAGCATACTTTGTAATTGCTAATACCCATTGTCTAATTTGTTTTTTTTCTACTTTTGTATGACATCTTTCGCATGTAAAGTCATTTAATACTTCTTCATTTGCTAGTCATGTCTTACATGATGGACAGTAATTTATAGGTAAATCTTGTTCATATGCCAATCATTTTTCAAATAGTTTTAAAAATATCCACTGTGTCCATTTATAATATTTTGGATCTGTTGTGTCTACTTCTCTATCCCAGTCATATGAAAATCCTAGAGATTTTATTTGTTTTCTGAAATTGTCTATATTGTCTTTTGTGGTTATACTTGGGTGAGTACCAGTTTTTATGGCATAGTTTTCAGCAGGTAGTCAAAAAGCATCCCATCACATAGGATGAAGTACATTAAAACCTTTTGAATGTTTATATCTAGCTACTATATCATTTGCAGTCATTCACTCAGGATGTCCAACATGTAGTCAAGCTCATGATGGGAAAGGGAACATATCTAGACAATAATATTTAGGTTTAGAAAAATCATTGTCAGTTTTAAATGTTTTATTTTTTTCCCAATGATTTTGCCATTTTTCCTCTATTTCTTTGTGGATGTACATTTATTAATTATTTCAAAGTAAATTATACATAAGATTATATAATAAAAAAGAGATTTTTCTAGTTTTTATTGAAAAAAATAAAAGAAGCTTTATACTAATAATATATTAAAATATAAAACTTCTTAATTATGATAAATAAAATTTTTGTTTTTTGATGAATAGCTTTATCAGCAATTCTAGTTATAGAAAATATGGTTACTGGATGAAATGCTATAGTTTTTATAGATAATGGTTCAAAAGCTTGGTTTTTATCTGTTGTTTCAGTTATTGTTTGAATGTTTATTTGATATTGAATTAAATGAATGCTTGAAAAGGAATGATGAAATGATGAAAATTATGATTTTTAAAAAAAACGTTAGAATTAAATCTAACGTTTTTTATTTTATTGAACAATTCCAAGTAACCATTGAATAATAGAACCAGCTAAGAAGATTACAACTATTCAACCCATTGCTTGGATTAATATAGTTTTACCTTTTTTAACTTTTTCTTCATCTCAAGCAGCAGTTAAAATATTAAAACCTCACCATATAGCTATTAATACCGCAGCTAGATATAAGAAAGTTAATAAATTAGATAACCAATTTTGAATTACTACATCCGCTGAATCAGCAGTTCTAATTCTTCCATCAACTGTACCTACATCAATAGCACTAACAGTATTTAAACTTATTAGTAATAATCATGCTAATGTATAAAAACTACTTTTTACTACATTTTTCATATGTATTAAAATTATTATTTAAAATATAACTATGTTAGTATAATTAAATTACTTAAAAAAGGCAAATTTTTATTTCTAAAAAATTGCAAAATAAAAATTTGTCAGTAAGTTAAGGGAAAAGATTAATAATAAACATTTAAAGTGGATAGAAATATATATATAGACAAACTTAGACAATATGGTATAGAAAATACTATTCCAAATATAAGTGATGTAAATGTTAAATTTTTGAAAGATTTGATAAAGATAAGTTCCACAAAAAATATGTTGGAAATTTGAACTGCTAATTGATTTAGTTGAATCAATTTTTGAATAGAATTGGAAAAAATATGATGAAAATTATTAAGTATTGATTTTTCTGAAAAATCTTACTTAGAAGCAATAGAAAATATTAAAAATGTATGATTAGAAAATACTATCTCTTTAATATTATGAAATGCTTTAGATGAAATCCCAAAGCTTGAAAATAATGTTTATGATTTTATATTCATAGATGGTATGATGAGAAGGAGTAAGGATTTCTTAGAATTATCATGGCCAAAGCTGAAAGAGTGATGAATTATAGTCATAGATGATGTAATAAAATTTAAGGAAAAAATGACATGATTATGGGAATATCTAGAAGAAAATAATATTGAATATAATGTATTACCAATTGATCTAGATGATGGAATTATGATGATAACAAAATAATGAAAAGGAATAACCCTAACCTGAATCCTTTCCCTTGATAACAAGGGAAAGGGGCTCATAATAAATCAAAAATTAAAAATGTAGCATCCTTCCATTAGTATTAAGGGAAGGAATTCAAGGATGGGTTAATTAAAAATTAATTCAAATTTATAATAATGAAATATATAATAAAAATATCACCTGAAATAACTATAAAGTCTAAACCTGTTAGAAAACAGTGTCTTTTAATGTTGAAAAATAATATAAAAAAACATTTCGATTTTAATGATATTAAAGTAAATGTTACATGAAATCGGGATAGAATAAATTTAGAATGAAATGATGAAAAAATAGTAAAAACTTTAAAATGTATTGCTTGAATAGCTCATTTTATGGAGGTTGAAAGTTTCAATGTACCTGAAAATGAAGAAGAAATATTTGATTTTATTTTTCAGAAAACTAAAGATTTCTATTTAGATAAAATAGAATGAAAAACATTTGTAGTTAGAGTAAAAAGAAGTTGAATACATAACTTTAAATCTATAGATTTGGAGAGATATATTTGAGGAGGATTATTAAAATGTACGAATAATTCTAGCGTTAAGTTAAAAGATTCGGATATTGAAGTAAAAATAGAAGTAAAAGACAAAAAGTTTCATATTATTAAATATAGAATTGAATGAATTTGAGGTTATCCTATTTGATTTCAAGATAAAGTACTATCTCTTATCTCATGATGATTTGATTCATGAGTAAGTAGTTTTTCTATGATGAAAAGATGATGTGAAGTAGATTATTTATTTTTTAATCTATGATGAAGTGCTCATGAATTATGAGTAAAGCAAGTATCGTATTATTTATGGAAAACTTTCTCAGTTCCACATAAAAGAGCTAGGTTTATAACAGTAAATTTTGAAGAAATTATATCTGAGTTATTGACAAAAGTTAATCATAGATTTAGATGAATTTTATTAAAAAGATTCATGTTAAAAACCGCGTCTATTATATCAGAATGACATTATTTTGCTCTAGTAAAATGAGATAGTCTTGGACAAGTTTCTAGCCAGACTTTAAAAAATATGCATGTTATAGATAAAGCGAGTTCAAATTTAGTTCTGAGACCTCTAATCGCCGATAATAAACAAGAAATAGTCGATATATCTAAAGATATTTGAACATATAATTTTGCATGTAATATGCCTGAATATTGTTGAGTAATATCTGATAAACCAGCTACTTGAGCAAAACTGGAAGATATATTAAATGAGGAAGAAAATATTTTAGAAGAAACTTTGATATCTGCAGTAGATTCTAGAAAAACAGAGTTCGTAAGAGAAATGATGGAACAATATAAGGATAAAGAATCTGAAGATTTAGAACTTGTTTTTTTAGCTTGAGATAATGATATAGTTGTGGATATTAGAGAAGAATGAGAAAGGAATAAGCATCCTTTAATACTTGAAAAGGTAGAAATTATTGAAATACCATTTTTTGAAATAAATCATAAATTTAAAGATTTAGAATCCGATAAAAATTATTTATTTTATTGTGAAAAATGAGTATTATCAAATTTACATTGATTATACTTAAAAGAAAAATGATTTAACAATATCAAGGTTTTTAGACCAATAAAATGAGAAACTAGTTGTAAAAATTAGACTATGCTTTATAATATAAAAATATATTATATATTTTTTCTATTAAAAACACTTGAAAAAAAATATTTATTACTATAATAAATGCACTTTAAAACCACTTATTAAAATATGAATAAGAAATCAATCTTTGCTTGGGTTATGTCGGTTATATTATTTAGTTTGCTATTTTGATATTCATTAGTTTTTGCTTGAACTTGAATATTTGATAACTCTGCTAGTATAGTATTTAAATTATCAGATAATATTTACCTAGATTCATTATGATTGAGAAATACTAAAATTGTATTTAAGTCAGGTGATGATTTGAAAAATTATGATATAAAATCAGAATGTGAAATATTCTCAGAACTTTCACATAATAAATGAGATTATTATACATATGAGATAAAATTTTTTGATAATGATTGTGATAAATCTAATTTTATACTTGTTAATGATAAATCTGAAATAAAAATATCTTTTAAATTAAATTTAATTACAGAGTTTAATATTTTATCAAAATTACTTGATATAAAAACAACTCGTTTAGTACAATTAAAAAATACTTTAAATAAAAAAATTGTATACTATTCAGATTATAAAAAATATGATAAAGATATTGAAGAAAATTATTATGTATTTTTAGTTAAAAATAGATTATTAAATGAATCAATCTATAATAGAAATCTTATTGATAACATAATCACAAAAAGAGAAGAAAAATATAGTGTTCCGGTTATTTGATATGACATGCCTATCACATGAGTTAAAATACCAAATTCATGAAGATGATATAGAGAAGATTATACAGACTGAATTCATCATGGTTGGGATATAGATTGAGAGTTCTGAGAACAAGTTGTTGCATTAGATGATTGAATCATAATTAGGGTAGTTTCTGAATTTGAATACTCAGATTTAGACACAATTAAAAGGGCTGATGATTTAAGTTATGAAGAAAAATTAGTTAATTTAGATATATTGAGATGAAATCAAGTATGGCTAAAGACTATGTCAGGTGATCTTGTGATGTATAGTCACTTAAATGATATATTTTCAAATGTAAAAACTTGAGAAGTAGTTAAAAAAAATCAACCTCTTTGAACTATTTGAATCACATGAGTGCCAGATATTAACTATAAGGACTATCATTTGCATTTTGTAGTACATAAAAATCCGTTTTCTAGTACAAGTGTATGACTCTATGATTATGAGGATTATATGAAATGGGATTGGCTATTTAAATGAAAATCGAAAGATTTTATATTAAAAAATCAATTAAATTACTTTGAAAGTTAAAAAATAGGAGAATAGAAAAAATGTAAGAGTTCATAAAAAAAATTATTATGAAAAAAAAGAAAAATTTAAATAATCAGATTACGAAGAATAAAAAAGCTTATTTTGACTATGAAATAATTGATACTTGGGAGGCTTGAATTGAGTTAAAATGACATGAAACTAAAAGTGTTAGAAATGGTCATGTTAATTTGAAATGAGCTTTTATTGTTGTAGTTAATAATGAGTTATATGTTAAGTGAATGCATGTTACGGCATGGAAATCATTATCAAATAGAGGTAGTTTAGATACAGATAGAGAAAGAAAAATATTTTTACATAAAAAAACTATCACCTTTTTAAGTTGAAAATCTAGAGAGGCTTGAAATTCAATTATACCTTTAGAATTATATTTTGCATGAAGCTTAATAAAGCTTAGGGTATGATTAGCCAAGTGAAAAAAAGCTTATCAGAAGAAACAAATTTTAAAGGAAAGAACTATGGATCGTGAGGCAAAAGTAGCTATGAAGAAATTTATATAAAAAATATTTTAAATTAATTTTAAAGTATTTTTTTATTGTAAAAAATAATATATTATATATATTATTTTATATTAATTATTAATTATCAAAAGCTATGAAAAAGATTATTTTATCATTAGTTATTATTGTATTTTTCTTTTGATCTGTAAAAGCTTTATGAAATAATCCTTATAATATTAATTTATCAAACTGATTAATTGTTAAATTAGATGCTATAGTTAATAAAATAGAACTTAAAAGAGATTGATTATCTGAGGAATGATTTGAATCATTAATTTTGGGTTTAAATGATAAGTTTAATGCTTTAAAAAGTAGATATAATGGTAATTTAGAAATTATAAATATTATTGATTACTTAGTATTTGAATTGGAAAATATATTAACCATTGATTCAAATCCTAATATTACAGCCGTAAATACTCTTGATAGTAGTTCTCTTGCTAATAGGGCAAGTAATTCATCAATTTTAGTTTGAGATGCAGATTATTGAGAAACATGTGAAAGTTGGTTAAAAAGAAATAATATATCAGTTTCGTCATATTCTCTAGATTTATACTATTGAGAGGGTTCTAATGATAATACAATAAAAGATAATTGGTGTGCATACGAGGTATGGGATAGTAGAAACTCTAATTATAGATGTTCAAGTGCAATATCAGATTATGTAGATAATTTTAATAAAGAACACCCTGCAAGACCAATTGTTTCATGTGATAATTGAAGCTATAAAGCGACTACATTAATAAATAATTCAATATTAGAACCGAGAAAAAAAGAAATTATATGAGAGGCAGATTATTGAGAAACATGTGAGGATTGGGTAAACAGGAATGATATTTCGGCTTCATCATATTCACTTAAATTAAATTACTGAGCAGGTTCTGATAATAATACAATAAAAGATAAATGGTGTGCATATAAGGTATGGGATAGTAGAAATTCTAGTTATAGATGTACAAGTGCAATATCAGATTATGTAGATAATTTTAATAAGGAACATCCAGCAAAACCAGTTATATCATGTGATAATTGAAACTATAAGGCAGAAACGTTAATTAACTATCAAACATTAATAGCAAGAAAAAAAGAGATTATATGAGAAGCAAATTATTGAGAAACGTGTGAGGATTGGGTAAAGAGAAATGATATTTCAGCTTCATCATTTTCACTTAAATTAAATTATTGAGAAGGTTCTGATAATAATAAAATAAAAGATAAATGGTGTGCATATGAAGTATGGGATAGTAGAAATTCTAGTTATAGATGTACAAGTGCAATATCAGATTATGTAGATAATTTTAATAAGGAACATCCAGCTAGACCTGTTGTTTCTTGTAATAATAGCTTTTATAAAGCAACTACTTTAATTAATCACGAAGTATTAACTCTTGAGAAAGCTAATACTATAACTAAATCACCGGTTGGTGTTGAGCAAACTGAACCATCTGAGCCAACAGTAAAAACTTGTGTAAGTTACATAAATGGTTTATCAGCTTGAACATCATATTCTTGTGTTGCTCCAGCTTCTTGTATTTGATATAAGCCAGCTTTATCTTGAGTGACTGCAAAAATTGATTTTATATATTATAATGATTCTTCTTGTACTGATTTAGTAAAAGGATATGGTCTTACAACGAGTAAAATTCCTCAAAAAATACATTGAACTGCAATAAATTGTTCTGGATCTGTTTGTCAAGATTGAACATGTAAATATCATAGCCCGTGAAAATACATAAAAGTTAAACAATGAGCAGCTTGGCAGTATAGATGTAGTTATACTTATAAAAAATAAAATATATAATGAATATTATTATATAGAAAAAAGAAATGTAAAAATCAACTTTTAAAAGTTGATTTTTTGTTTTTATAGCTATAATTAGACAAATTAATTAATAATAAAAATAAATGTTAGACATAAAAATTATTAGAGAAAATCCTGATTTAGTTAAAGATAATATTAAAAAAAGGACTTTAAAATTGGATTTAGATGTTTTTTTAGAAATAGATTCTAAAAAATTAGATTTAATAATAAAGGTAGATGAATTAAGGGCTATTAAAAATAAAGTAAGTAAGGAAATACCTACTTTATCAAATGAAGAAAGACCAGCTAAAATTTCTGAAATGAAAAAACTTTGAGAAGATTTAAAAATTCTAGAAGATAAACAAGATGAAGTTGAAGAATCTTGGAGAGAGTTATATTATCAAATTCCAAATTTATTGGATGAAACTGCAGCTATTTGAGATACTGATGAAAACAATGAATTGTTAAGTAAGTTTTTAAAGCCTACGCAATTTGATTTTGCTCCAAAACATCATTATGAAATATGAGAAGCAAAATGATGGATAGATTCAGAAAAAGGATCAGAAGTAAGTTGAGCAAGATTTTGGTATTTGAAATGAGATTTAGTTTTATTACAATTTGCATTAATAAACTATGCAATGTCTAAGTTAGTGCCTAAAGGTTTTAATCCTATATTGCCTCCTGTATTAGTTAGAGAGAAAGCAATGTTTGGTACTGGTTTTTTCCCAGCTTGAGAAGATGGATTATATAGAGTAAATCCTGATGAAGATGATTTACATTTAGTTGGTACTTCTGAAGTTCCTGTTACTTCTTATCATGGAGGAGAAACTTTAGATTTAGAAGAAGCTAAGATGTATGTTGCATATAGTTCATGTTTTAGAAGAGAGGCTGGTTCAGCTTGAAAAGATATGAGATGAATACTTAGATGACATCAATTTGATAAAATAGAGATGGTAAGTTTTTGTAAGTCAGAAGATTCAGAGAAATTACATGATTTTATGATATGAGTAGAAGAAGAAATTTGGGAATGATTAAAAATACCATTTCAAAAAGTAAATGTTTGTTCTTGAGATTTATGAAATCCAGCAATGAAAAAATATGATTTAGAAGCGTGGATGCCATGACAAGAAAAATATAGAGAAGTTACTAGTTGTTCAAATATTTGAGAATATCAGTCTAGAAGATTGGCTATTAAATATAGAGATTCTAATGGTGATTCTAAATATGCTCATACATTAAATGGTACTATTATTGCCATGAGTAGATGTATGATTGCAATTATTGAAAATTATCAAACTGCTGAAGGAAATGTTAAAATTCCTGAGGTTTTAGTTCCATTTATGTGATGAAAAACCCAAATATAATAAATAAAAGGCCCTATTAAATATTTAAGGGTCTTTTTTTTTGTTTTTTTGTATAAAAAAGTAGTACAAAAATCTTGTAAAAAGAGCTTTTTTAACTATTATGTTAATAAGTACTTTTTCTTTATTTGTTCTACAATAAATAGACTTTATGGATTATTCTAAAATACAAAAATCTTTATCAAGTTTCATTATTTTTTTATTACTTTTTAGTATAACCTTTAGAGTTCCTTTTTTTGGTGATAAAACATATGCATGAAGTGTTACATTTTATAATCTAGTATCAATAATAGTAGATACAGATACTTATAGTGATATTAGATCAGAACTAGATAGATATGCAAAAGATATTCAAAGTGTATTAGAAAATACAAAAGTAGTTATTATTCCAACACCAAAAGAAACTCCTGCATTTAATATTGCATCATTAAATGAATGATTATATTTTGAATGATATAAAGGAGTTGATGATTCTACACAATTTGAATCAAAATTAATATGAACTGTTTTAGTTTGAGATTTTAATTTACCAATTGTTTATGATAAAAATAATTCATCTAGAACAATTGTTCCTTTTACGGACTTTGAAAACAAAGAATTTATATATAATCATGAAAATAATAGATATGAAAAAAATGAAGAAAATATAGAGGGCTTAAAATCAGAAATATGGCATTGAGTAATATCTCCAAATCTATGAAATTATGCTGATAATATTAAATGATTAAAAGATTATTTTGATAAGAATCATGATTTTTATTCTTGAACATGAAATTTTCAATTTTCTGAGTGAATATTGAATTGAGATAAAACTATATGAGCTCCTTCTAATTATGAACCTTTTGTGTTTTATTTTGATCAATTTAGGGAAGAAAAATCTTTGAATTATAATAGTTATCAATCTTATGAGTGATATATAGAGAATAAAGAGGATATAGTTTATAATAGATTTTCCAAAGAATTAGCAGATAAATTATCAAACAAAACTATATGAGTAGCAAATGATGAAATATCAAAGCTTGCTGAAGCGCTTGATCCTGAGTTAGCAGAAAAATTTAAGTCATCTATTCCAGATACTAATAAGACACCTGATATTCAAACAAGACATATAACTGGAAATATTAAAAAAACATTTTTGGAAATTTTTGCAAAATGAGTAATTTGAGATTTCAGAACAGATGTTCATAATGCATGAAGATATAATACTGGATGATCTGAAGTAAATGTAGATTTAATTCCTTATTTAATTACAGTACTAGATTTAGTAAATGATGAAATAATAAAAGAGGTAAATGATGAAATAGAAAAAGAAATTGATTTATTAGTTGAATGAGGTTTATCTAGAAAAATTGCCTTACCTACTATGATAATGAGAGGTAGTAGCGCTGGATGTGATGATGTAGTTTATAAAAACTATTTATATTGAACAAATACATTAAATATTAATTCAGCTGAAGAATGTAGTATAAATAGATGATCAACTACTAATTGATGACAACTAGTAGAAGCTAATAGGGGATTAAATTTAACATTATTTCAAAGTGATATTGCAAAAATATGAAATAATAATGTAGGTAAAAATAAATATTATACATTATATTTCGGATGAGCAACTCCTCTTAATTTAAATTCTGATTTAATGGAAGAGTGAATTTTTCAGTTAAATTCATGATATGATCCAAAATGATCTTTTAGTCCAGTTTTTGATATCACATGATCTTTTGAAATATATAATAATTCAAAATTAGCATCACCTAATAATTGTTTTGATAATAATTATTTAAAAGTAACTGAAAAATCAATTGATTTAAATAGTGAAGAGAGTTTATGTGAGACGTCTTTTAGGGTAGATAACGAATGAACGATATTATGATGGGTTAATGATTGATCTTTTAATAATAATTTAAATGCTAAATTAAATTATAATACTAATTTTGAGTCAAACTATAAAACTCTTTCGGCAGGAGTTTGTCAAACAAGTACTATAAGTTTAGATTGGCATACTATTAAAACTAAGACTTATTGATATACTTTACTTGATGAATGTGAATGAACAAATACTGTTATAAATGATGATTTAAGTGAAACAAGTACAGATTATAATACCTGGAGCTATGATAAATATTATTATAAAAAAATAGATTCTTTTGTTAAACATAAATCACCAAATAGTGATGAAATAAAGCAACAAATAATAGCTATGACTACTCCTTCTTTACCTATAGATAGAGATAGATATATTGATTTCATTTCTGCTATTTGAAATTATGCAAAAATAGAATACCCTCAATTATTTAGATTAAATATAGGAAATAATGCTAATGATTTAAATGTAAGTGAAGAAGAAGATATTAATATTTTTTCTAGTAGTATATTTTCAGAATTTGAAAGTTTATTAAAAGAATGACCAGATGCAGAAAATTGAATTGTTTATGAAAATTCTTTTGATAATATTGAGTATGAGTTAAATAGGATATTAGATGAAAAATCAGAAGAAATTAATTCTTTAATTTCATTAAATGATCCTAGTGGTTTATCAGGAGATAACTTAGCAATTTATAATTATTTAAAAGTTTGAGACTATCCTTCTTCAAATTTTGACTTGCTTGCATTTTTAAAAAATAAAGATGATAAAAGTTTTACTTTAGATGGTGAAACTAAAACTTTAAGTTATTATGATACCTTAGTTTTTTCTATTTATTGGAATAATCTGACTTCTAGCTCAGCTAAATATTCATTTATATTTGATAATTATTTAACTGATCAATTTTGAGATGATAATTCAAACTATTTTTTACCAAAAAATAAAAAAGAGTATGAAATAGCTTATCTATGAGCTCCATGAAATGCACAAAATATGTATATAAAAATGGATCCTGAATGAAAAGCTGATAATCCATATGCTGATATTATAAGTGATAATATAAATATATCATCTTCTTTGTTTGCTTCAAATATTTGATCATGAGTAGATGATGAAGAAGCTTTATTTAAATGTGCTCCACCAGATTGAGTGCCAATATGGGAATGGATTCCTGCAGTTATGTGTTGGATATGAGAAATGTTACCACCAACAATTACTCTATCTGATGGAGTTTGTTGACCTAGTTTATTAACTGTTGAAGAAAAGGAAGAAATAGCATTATGTAATTGAGATGCTAATAAAAATGGGATAAATGATTGTATAGAATCTAAATTATGAGATGATTGAGTGTTAGAGCTAAATTCTGATAGTTCTAAATATTTATACAATAAAAATGCAGAACTAAAAGCAACAATAAAAGATAAAAATTGAAATATTGTAAGATTAGCAAATGCTACTGATATTCACTTTGAATTAATAAAAATAGAAGCAGCTAATGATTTAACAAAGGAATTAGATAATTCAAATATAAAAGTAGTCTATGATATAGATGATATTTCAAATAATGATAACTCAGCATTAGAGCAATATGTGGTTTTTTCTAATAATAAAGTTAGATCACAAGCCTGAATATCTAATTATTGAGTTTGACTAAAAAATAAAGAATCAAATATTTATTTAAGATCATATATCAAAATAGATGATGATTCTGAAAATGAAGCAATTTTTATTGAATCAAATATCTTAGAAATTCAAATAAGAGGTGATAGATTATTTAATTCAAGTTATAAATTAGAAAGTTCATTAGAATGATTAGAAATTTTTCCTTGAATTAATTCTTTAAAAGTAAGTGATAAAAATAATATATTTTTGCTTGATGGAGCTAATAATAAAATAGAAGATATATCAGATATAATAGCAAATTCAGAAAACAATTCTGAAAAATTAGTAGTTCTCTTAAATAATATTTCAGCAGCATGAAATAAGATAGATATAGAATATCCCTTAGATGTAGTTCTTTTAAAATGAATTAAAGAAATAGAAAAATTAACTATAACAAGTAGTGATTTAGATTCATTTAAATCTTTATTTAGCTTGGAAAAATCATGATCATATAGTTTAGAAATTACTGATGCTTTATGATATAAAACTGTTAGAAATATAGAATTAATAGCAGAATTACCAGATAGCCTAGATATAAATTTAGGTTCTACTATAATGCAATCATGATGAAATATATCTACAAATTTTGTAACTATTTATGATAAGTTTCAAAATCCAAGCATGTGAGAATTTTATGATATAAATATTGAAATAGATTGAAACTGAATTGTATTTTTAGATAATGAATCAAATAATTTAAATACATCTACTTATGAATGATATAAAATTTTTAGATTATTATCTACAGATGATACTTGAGATAATGAGATAAGTATATCTATATTTAATCAGGATTGAGATAAATTAATTGAAGAGGCAGTTTGATTGGATGTGTTAGATGATATAGAATTAAAAGCTACTCTTTTGGATTCAAATATAAAGGTATGATGATGAACATACAAGTATGAAATTAATCTTTTAGATAATAATTGATCTCTTTTGAGTGATTTTAATTCTAGAGTATATATGTGATCAAACCCAATATTTATAGAATCTATTAATCCTTATGTAGAATTAGTAAATTGAGTTGCTGAGTTAGAATTTAAAACGAAGACAGTAGCGTGAGAAAATATATCAGTTGAGTTTCAGGTAGAATGATTAAACGAAATAGTTAAAAAAGAAATTACGATTTTGCCTGATGATCCTATGAAAATGGATTTAATTTTATCAAAAAATAAAATTGAAGCATCAGAACTATCATCATCTGTATTACAAGTAGAATTGAAAGATAGATACAATAATCTAGTTTTTAATGATAATTCTACTATTACATCTATAGAAATATTAGATAACTATTCTAATATTATTAGTCCAGATAAAGAATCTGTTACAGTTAATGACTGAAAGGCTAGTTATGAATTATCAGCTACGATTAATCCTTGAATTGCGCATTTTAAAATTTGAACTAATCCATCTCTAAGTTTAAATTCTTTTACTATAGAGGATGAAAATGGTGAGCTAGAAATTAATGGTGTATGAGAAAGTGCTTGAAAAATAGAAACTTATTATTTTTGGAATGAATTAAAGTTAACCTGAAAAAAATATAATTCTATTTATACAACTCTACTTTGATCAAATTATTGAGATATAAGCGAAGAAAACTACCTAGCATGAAGTTTATTATTCGAAAAAGATAATAGGGCTTTAGCTGTGACTTCATTACTTAATAATTCATTTGAATATAATAATATTTTATCATTATCAGAAAATGGTAATTTCCAAACTATATATTCTGAAAGTGATCTATCTCAAGATATAGAAATAAGTTCTACATTTGTAAATGATAAATTATGATTTAATATTTTTAATAAGGCATTAAATATATATATATGAAAATTAGTTTATAATTTTGATGATAATAATGAACTTATAGTATGTGATGATGTAAATTCTTCATGTATTAGTGATGATGAAACTTCAATTAGTCTTAAAACGGTATCTGATAAATATAATGTTTATCTAGATGATAATAAATTATTACTAAGGGATATATATGGTAAAAATATATTAGAGATATTAGAGGATGGTAGTATGAATAGATTTTGAACTATGGATTTTGAATATGATGATGAAAATACTTCTAATTATCTATCTGTAAAGATAAAAACTGGATGAAATACTATTGCTGAACTTTGATTCAATTTTGTAGATGCCATTAGTAATATTTCTAGAGATGAAACAATATTTAATTGAAAAATAAATAATCTAGAGAATTCAATTTTAGTTTTACTTAGAACTAATTCATATTCGACATATAATTCATGAAACCTAAATAACAAAACAAAAACTTTTTATTATAACGACCCATTTGCAGCAGAATTTAGCTTAAATTCTTTTACAAAGTCTAATGAGGATTGAGTAGAAAATTTTGTGAACAAAGCCTGAATAGGGTGGAAAGAGTGAAATAAATCTTTGCTTGCTTTTTCAGCATGAAAATCTGTCTGAGAATCAGTACAAGATTATATGAGTTTTTCTGTTATTAATCTGTGAGATCCTGTAATAAGTATAAAAAAAATCAAAAAAGAATTAGCTGATACTAGTACTTATAGAAAATTTGATTCTACAATATGAAAATTATTATCTAGTGATGATAATATAGAATCATATAAAATATTTGATTATGATAATGATTCTAGAAGTGATATATTATTAATAAAAGATGATAAATATTTAAAATTACTTGAGAATAAGAATGTAGATGGATGATTATTAGATAAGTGAAATCTAGCATTCATAACTGATTTATGAAACACTAGTTTAGTAGAAACTTGAGATTTTACTTGAGATTGATATGATGATATATTTTTTGTGAACAATGATTGATATCCATATTTATTAAATAATGTTTCAAAAGATTTTATTAGATATCCATTAATAGAAAATTTTGATTTAGATGGAAGAATTGTTAGAGCTGAAATGTTCGATATGGATAATGATGGAAAAGACGATATTGTTACACTTGATGATGCATGAGAAATAAATATTTTTTATGGATGAGGAAGTTCTATTAATCCTGTTTTTACAAAATTAACAATTTCTGATGATAATTGAATTAAAATTAATTCTGAAGTTAGAAATGATAATTCTTTAGTTTATTTTGATTGATTATATCAACCAGAAAACTGAGCTACAGAAAATGATAGAATTAATAATTATTTATTTGTAAAATATCCATATTCTGCAACAGATCCAATTATTGATGAAGAAGCTTTATTAAATTGAGATGTAGATTTTAATTTACAAATGGATAATATTTATTTACAAAAAAGTGAATATTCAGAATATTCATGATTAAAAGTAGAAAAAATATTTAGAGATATAAATGGATGATTTATTTCTTCAGGTGATACTGTGGAAGCTGAAATTACTTTAACTAATGTTTCAGGTTGAGTATTAAATAATGTTATTTTTGCAGAAAAATTAGCAGAAATATTTGTTTTGAATAAAGAATCTATAAATTCTATTGTCGATTTTGATGTTCAAGATGCTGAATTATGATATCATTTTTTAATTGATAATTTTGATCTGAATACAAATGAAAGTATTACGATTAAATATGAAGCTAGTGTAAAACCTATACAGTTTTCATATATTGAAGTATGATTATTTGAAAAAGATGAAGCATTTTGAGACGATTTATATGGTGATATAATAGTAAAAAAAGATAACAAAAATTGTAGTAATCCAGTTGATATTTTTAGGTCTTTAGAGGATATAGGATCTAGGTCATATGGTCAAAAATGAACAAAAGCTCCAACTTGTGATGATAATAGTATAGAATTACCACCAGAAATAGAAAAAAATACCCATGATGTTAATTGAAATTGAATTCCTGATTATATAGATGAATTAACTGATCCAAATACAGATTTATCAGTTGTTCAGGATTATGCAAATGAACAATTAGATCTTATGAATTTAGATTCTGATAATGATTGAGTTCCAGATTCTGAGGATATGTTTAATTTGGATGATTCTATAATTATAGATTTATGAACTGCATGAGAAAAAATAGATTCTGCATTAGAGAGTGTTCAGGATATAATGGATTGATTAAGCTGTTGATTTGGTGAGGCTTCATGTTTTGCTTCTCCATTAAATTGGGCTCCATTAGCACCATGAAATGATCCAGTATTTATGTGAAAACTTATTTGAGATTGACTAAAAGTAGATGAATGACTTCCAGTTTTTTCATGATTAACGTGATTACAGATGGTTTGTTGAACTTCACCGTGTTGTATACCTACGGTTTGGCCTGCAAGTCCTTTAGAATTTAAACCATGACCAACTTGTAGATGACCATGAGCATGATGAACTATGTGAGTTGATTCGCCAACTAATTTTTTTAGGTTATTCGTAACTCCTACTTTAACATGATGAGTATGAACTGCTATATGTTTTGGTTGACCAGCAAGTGTTGCCGGTAATTCAGTTCCCAAATGACTTAGTCCTTTAGCTCCTGGTTGAAATTGTATAGTTGTAGCTAAAAAACTTGTATGATGTGAATGAGGTGGTTCAGATTGAGATCCTAGTTCTATTTGAACTCCTACATATTCTGGAAATGGAAGTTTTTGAATAATAAATTGAAATTGTTGAGTCCTAGAAGAAGTAGAAGAACAACTTGATCCTTCACAAGTATCTGCCTATTTAGATGATTCTAAAGACTGAGTAGTTGAAAATGCTTTTGAATTTTTACCCGGTGTATTTTCTGAAGAACCTATTAAACCATTATTTACAGATTGATGAAATTGAGATGTTTCTGTTAGTCTAGATTTTTCTTCTTTTGATAGTGGAAATTTTGACGATATTGTAAAAATACAAATGCCTAGAATATCTTCATTTCCTAGTTGGTTAATGGATTGGGTAACTAGACAAATAGAGGAGATTGCTAATAAACTTACTGACTTTCCAACTGTATTTGTCATACTACCAGATTTTAGTTGAATATTTGATTGAGAATGGGGAGAACTTAGTTGAAACGAAGATAAGTTTAATGCAGATAATTTTAGTGCAGATCCAACTTTAAATAAAAATAAGGATGTTAAAGCTAAAGTAAAAAAAGTAAATTCTTGAATAAAAGAAGCTTATGAATTTATAGGTTCTACTCCACTTGTATATATAGAACAAGAAACAGTTCCTATAACAGTTCCTTGGTTTTCTCAAACTGAGGCTAATAAAGTAATAGCAGAATGGTCTGGTACAGTAAAACAACGGGAGACAGAGATAGAAAAAGCAAAAAATGCTTGGAGTTTTTGAGCTAGTTGTGATTTTGAGGATGTTAAAAAGCAAAAAGAATGTGAAAAAGATAATGAGTTATCTTCTAAAGTTTGAGTACAAGTTTTACTTGATTTAGAAACATGATTAGAGTGAATTAAACAAAACTTAGAAGTAATAAAATCATACAAAAAAATACCAGAAGAATTAAATACTTTAATAACTAAAAAAGAAGATTATTTAGAACAAGTACTTTGTAACATTGATATCATATCTTGAATATTAGGATGACGGATATGAAAAAATGGAGAGAGGTTTAAAGCTTGGGTGGAATTATACTTATTAATTAAGGCTACTTTAAAATCTTGGCAATTACTCGTAGATGTTTTTGCGGATTATGATGCTGAATGTAGTGAATGTAAAAATGAAAGACAAAATGGTCTTGATGAAGAATTTTCTCTAATTGATGCACTTATCCCTGATATTCCTGTAATACAATTTCCAAAATGGCCAGATGTTGTTTTAGATTTACATAATATTAGAGCATGATTAACAGTTGCTTTACCAGAGTTTAATCTAAATACTAAGCCAATCTTATTACCTAGTTTTCCAAAATTATATCTTCCAGAAGTTCCAAATGTTGATTTAGCTGTAAATTTAAACTTGGAGTGATTGTTAGATATTCCTATTTTACCAAGTCTAGAAATTCCAGAATTACCAGATTTACCAACACTTCCAACAATAGAATTACCAGATTTACCACCACCACCTAAACTACCAAAATTACTTTCAGAAATAGAAGTAGTTTTAGATGTTATAAAACTTATAACAAAGGCTATGTGTGTACTTAAATCTTCACCTTTACATCCAGAATGGAGGGCCTGAGATCAAATTGCGTTCTTAACAGAGAGAAGCTGATATCTTTCTACTGACTTTTTTGATGTTAGTATGCCAGAGTTTTCTTTTCCATTTTTAGATGCTATAAAGGTAACATCATATGTAAATTTAGAATTTGAAACAGATTATATCATTGAAATGGCTAGACAAATAGCTCTACCTATAAATTCATATTCAAATGATTTTACTAATATCTTTGATTTAAGTACAGAACCTTTAGATTTTAGAAGCGAAATAAATACAGTTCCTTTAAATATAGAGATCTGACCAGAATGAATAGAATGAGAAGTATGATTAAATAATTCTGATTTATTAAAGTGATTATTTGCTAAAAGAGTAGTAGAAAATACTGAAAGATTAGTCAAATATTTAGATGAGTGAAAAGATGATTTAGTTACTAATAGTGAATTTAGACAATTAGTTAGTAAATCATTAGCTCCTCACTCAGTTACTAGTAATCCAAAAATGGATAAAATTAGGGAAGTGTGGACACAAGTTGATAATTTTACTTTTTCAAAAGAAGATTCTTTAATACAAGAATTACAGGATAACAATAGGGCAAAATTTGATGCCTTAAGTGATATTATTAATACCGAAATAATAGAAAATAAAGAATTTAAAAAGAAGCTTAATGATATTTGAAAATCACCAATTATTACAAAAGTCGCTTATACTGATGATAATAAAATAGAAAAATATAATGATACTCTTAGTAAATATAATGATAAATTTATAGAAACAGCTAAAAAATTAGTTGATTGAAAATGAGATAATATTAAAGAAGAACTAAAAAAAGACTGAGAAGAATTAATTAATTCTATTAAAACACCCTTAGAAAAATATTCTGCTTGAAAAACAGTAAAGACTCCTGAAAGATTATTAAGCGCAGTATCTGCAGTAAATTCTGATACAGTAAGTGCTAATTCTTGTCAAGCACAGGCTAATTCTGAATATAGCTATACTTATGAATGATTATATATTGTTGAATGAGATGATTCTTATAGATTGTTTGATTATTTGGATGAGCTTAGTTGAGATGAGCTAACTGAAATAGTGGATATAGATAATGATAGTGACGAAGATTTATTATATTTTGCAAATGGGCAACTATTCTTAAAAGAAAATTTAAGACATAATCCAGTGAAAATTTATCTTTCTACAAATGCTATTCATCTAAATGTTGATGATAATAAGTTTTATAATTGAGATATATTTTATGAAGCTGTAAATAATGTTTCAGAATTATGAAGTGATAGTTGAAATATTAATTTATGATTTTCTGCTCCTACAAATAAAAGTATAAATAATTTCAGAATTTGATTTTATAATATTGTAGATAAGTATCTGAATCAATACAATGAATCTTATAATCCAGAATTTATTAGGAAAGATATTATAGATGCAGTAGCTGATAGTTCCGAAGTAACAAAAATTGAAGAAACAGAGGAATATATTACTAGAAAAAATTTAGTTAGTATAAAAAATGTTTGAACACTTAACTGAATTAGATTAAAAACAAATGACTTAATTGATATAGAAGACTCACTAAGTCAAAATAGCTTGGTTAATATTTCTGCATGAACTATACTTTATGCTTGATGAGATTCTTTTACTATAGATTATAGTTTTAGTGATGATGAAGAAAATACAAAATCTTTAACAGTTTCTGCTGAAGAAAATATAGAAATGCAAAAGAGTATAAGAATAACTTGAATAACGGGTAATGCTTATATTGAGTCAAATATTCAAAAAGTATATGAGTGAATAGATATTAGAAAGCATTTACATAAACCATTATTTCCAGGTTCTGAGATTTCAGTAGTTTGAAATATTAGTGATGGAGCATATATAGAACTAGAATATTATGATAATTCTATGTTATGACTTGATTTTGAGGATACGAAATCTTGGGAATTATATGATTTATGAGCGCAAACTGAGGATTACTATTTGAGAATAGATAAATTAAATGATTATTACTATTTAAAAATTAATACATTCAAAGAAAATATTAATTGAACTTTATCTAAACAAATATTAGTAGCACCACAAGTTGAAGCCGATGAGTATGCACCAGAACTATCTATGCCTTCTATTAGAGTACCAGTTTATCAGAATAAATTAATTGATTTAACTCCATATATTTATGAAGCTTGATGAGTAAAAAACATCTCTAAAGTAATTGTAGATTTTGATTTAGATGTAGATTCTGATTGAGATGGTAATAAAGTGAATGATGATGATACAAATTTAAATTGAGACTATAAAGATAAACTTGAGCTTATAAGTTCTCTGATTTCTCTAAAATTAAACTTTTGAATATTTGATAGTATATTTAAAAAGAGTATTTGAATAACATTGATAGACACAAATAATAATATTTGATATAATGAAGTTACATTAGACGTCTATACGCCTGTACCTCAAATATCTGATTATAATAATTGAGTAATTATATGATCAATTAATGAAGACTTAACAGATGAACCAATAGATTTATATAGATTTAGATGATGAGTTGTTACTAAATTGGAAGACACTGAATGATTAACAAAAATATGAACTGATAATTGAAATTATTCATTTAATTTAGCTTCTGAAAACACTGGATTAAAGTTATTTAAAGATTGATCTGAGATAGCTAGTGTAGATGAAAAGACATGAAAAATAACATTTAATGATTTTTCTTTAACTACTGATGTTTTGTCATCAAATAATAATTTGAATGATAATGCGCACCCAAAGATAATAATTAAGAGTAACTCTGAGGAAATATTTTATGAATATATTAAAGTTGATTGACTTGATAAAGTAGAAGTAGTTGATAGTTTTTGATGATTAGAAGATAAATGAATATATTTTCAATTTACAAATAAAACAAATTATAATTATTATAGTATTCCTGAAACTAGTAAATATAATCCATGAGCTATTTCTATTTATAGATTTTGAAGTCTAGATAAGGAAGAACTATTTACAATATTTAAAGACTGAAGAATAAATACTGTTAATGAAAATTATAAGCTAGAATATGATAGCTTCTGAGAATATGTTGTTATTAAATTAATTGATGCACATTTTAATAGGGAAGTATGAAAATTATTATTTATAGTAGAGAGTGAATATATAATGCAATAATATTTTTTCCAAAATAAAAGAGCTACCTAATTAGGTAGCTCTTTTATAATTATATATTATAATCTGTTAGTAATACAGCTCTAAAGAAAAGATTTTTATATAGATTTAAAACCTTTTTTTCATTATTAGTTATTCTATCTTTATTTTCAAGAATAATTATTTTTCATTTTAATAAATCTTTTAATTTTTCTAGATTTATTTTATCTTTATCTCATCTATATTTTATAAAGATTTCTGCAATTCTAGTGTTTAATGCTTTACCATTTGTATAATCTTTTTCTATTTGATTTTTAGTTACTATAACATTTTTATATAGTACTTCTTCTAGATTTGAGGCATTTACTTGTAGTAATAAAGAGAGACTAGTAATTATAGATATGATTAGGATTATTACTTTTTTCATAGATATGTTGTTAATATTAATATATTTCATTATATAAAATCATATAAAATACGCAAATTTGACTATTGTTTTTTACTCTTATAAGAAAATAATCAAATAAATATAAAACTAAGTACAGCTAAATAAGTTGCTTCAAATATATGAAGAAAAACATTCATTACAAGTATTGCAATTAGCATTACAAATAGAGCTTTAGAGTTATTATAGAGCTTAGTTAATATAATAGTTAATATTGATACAAATAGTAAAAAATATATAATACCTCATTCTATTAATTGTTGTATAAACCAACTTTCGGGTATATAGTATTGTTCATCAATTTTTGTTTGTTTTTCAGTATATATACTTCTATATGCTGGTCATGCTTCGGCTAATCCTGATCATAATGGTTTTTCTAAAAATCTATCAATTCATATTTCCATTCTATCAAAGTGTCCTGTAGTAGATGAAGTCCTTAGGAATATATTTTCTACTTTTTCACTGAATATAAATAGTAATCATCCTGTTAATATTATAAAAAGTGCTATTCATGCTATTAATTGTTTTTTGTATTTATTGTAAATACATTTTATATTCAATAAAAATAATAATCATAATCCTGAAAATATTCATAATAGAGCACTTCTAGAGTAGGTTATAATTACTAAGCCAAATAGAAAAACTAAAATTAATATGATATGATATTCTAGTTTTTTCTTTGCAAATTGTATTAATAAAGAAGCATAAAAAATAAGATAAAAAGCCATTTGATTTGGTCAATCAAAAATTCATTGAAACCTTTTAATTCCTGAATTTTCTAATCAATGATATGTAGGGATACTTCAGTTATAGGTCCAACTACTTATATAGTCAGTAAATCCAAAAGCGAGTAAGGCCTTTTCTCATAATCTAAACTTAATTAATATTGAGAATAATAACGAAATAGTTCAACTATAGATAAATAATCTTACTAAGCTTTTTTTAGTTACTGTTAAAAATTGTTTTCAGTGTTTAAATATCAAAAATACTATAAAAAATATATAATCATATCTTCAACCATAAACAATACTATTTAATCAGAGTCAGTTATAAAAAGTTATTATTATTCAATATCCAATGTATCAAAATATCAAATAATCTAGTATATCAAATTTCGGAAGAATTTTCTTTTTTATAAACTCGTATACTAAACTAAAAAACAAAAGTACAATTATAAGCTCTTTTATATAAAATCATGCTTTATTAATTCATACTTCTACACTAAAATATACTGCCAAAAATACGTAGAAAGGCAGAACAATTATCAGAAATTGTGTAAGTAGGGTAAATATATTATTTTTAAATATTTTTTTCATTTTTTTATACATTATTGTAATTAAATATATTTTTATTATTTTTCAAAAGCGGTTTTAAAAGTTCAATTATTAATTTTAGCCTTTCACCGATCTCAAAATAATAAAACTATATTTAAATATCATCAACTAAATTTTTAATCTTTTTTTCAAATATTTTTTCTGAAAATAAATCAGCTTGTTTTTTACAATTTTCCTCAGAGAAATCTCAATTTTTATTTTTTTTATCAAATTTTTTAAATTTTTCTATAAAATCAGCTCAATTTTTATCATTGAAGAATTCTCAGGTAGTTCATTCTAAAACTGTTTCAAGCAATCATCATCATTTATAAGCAAATACAGGTTTTCAGGCTGCCATTACTTCTATAGGAACTATTCAAAAATCTTCTTCTCCAGGAAATATTAATCAATTACTCTTTTGTACTAATCCAACTAGTTCATCTCAATATTTCGCTCATGTAAATAGTATATTTTTATTAGATTTACTTGCGAGATTAAACTTTAATTCTCATTCTCATATAATTACTAAATTTTTATCTGACATTTTATTAAATCAATCTATAGCTATTTCTATATTTTTGAACTCAGTTAATGCTGATATAATTATATAATAATTAGTAAATTTAATCTTATTTTTTACTTTTTTATTAAATCTTGATGTCTCAACTGGAGGATAAACTACCGTAGAGTTTTTTCTATAATATTTTGTAATTCTATCCTGAGTATTTGAAGAATTTGCTAGATTTATATCAGATCTTTTTGATGCAATGTAATCCCATTGTCTAAGTTTAAGGAATAATTTATTTATAGGATATGATAAAAACCATTTTTTATATCATTTATTTAATCATAAATCTTTTTTGTATTCATTTGTCCAGTCCCACATATATCTTGCAGGAGAATGATAATAAACTATAAATTTTGTATTAGGCTTTGTTATTGCTCCATGTGCAAATCAACTAGAAGAACATAATACAACATCATATTCAGAAAAATCTAATTGTTCTACTGCTTTTGACATAAAAGGAAGACAAAATCTTTGTTTTTTAGTCAGATTATAAAGCTTCTGGGTAAATAAATCAAAAACCTGAGAATTTATTTTATTTTTTGGAAATATATTAGAGCATTTTTTTTCATCATAAATAAGCGTAAATATATCAGCTTTAGGATACATTTTACACCAATTTTCTACTACTTTTTCAGCTCCACCAAGCTTAACGAACATTTCATGTAATATAGCGATTTTCAATTTTTTAAATTTAACTAATACAAGTTTTTGTCTATTTGTCTTTCTAAATATAATTATTTTTTGGAAAAAATGAATTTTATGTTAAAATTTCTTGTAAATAATTTCTAATTTGCTTGAAAAAATGTTAAAAAAATGTTCACTAATTTTAGTTATTTCTATATTTTCACTTAGTTCATCGTATGCATTAACTGATGATGAATTAAAAATGTTAGAAGCTCAGAGAGAAGCTATTAAATTAGTAGAAGAATATCCAGAAAGTGATACTTATAAATGATTACAAGAAAGTATAGAAAACTATGAAGCTGACTTAGCTATAGATGCTGTAGAGGCTGAAAATGAAACAATTTTTAAAAAAAGTGATGAATTAGTATCTGAGAATAAAGTTAAACAAAAATTAGAAGAAGATTTTCAAAAAACTGTAGAAGAATTAGATGTTGCAACAACAACTCATGCGGAAGCACTGGAAGAATTATTAAAAGACCCTAGTAATTTGGAATTACAATCTGATGTAAAACAAGCTAAATTAGACCTTATTAATGCTCAAGCAGAAAAAAATATAGCTGAAGCAGAAAAAAATTGAGAAGCTAATTATTCAGAGGAATATGATAAAAACGAAATTGAAATAGCTAAAGAGCAAGCAGATGAAGCTAGAGATAATGTTTGTAAAGAATCATGAAACTGTATTGATAAAGCATCTTTTATAATTAATGTAAATGATGTATCTCCATGAATGGAAGTTACTCCTGGGAATAATACAAAACAAAATGTGAATAAGGCTCTTTGAACTATTATTCAGAGTTTAATGGTTGCTCTTTGAAGTTTGGCTTTGTTGATAATGACTGTTGGTGCTGGTTATATGATTATGCATAGTGGGCGTGATGAGCTTCTTAGTAAGTGAAAAGCTATATTTATGTCATGAGTATATGCCTTGTTAGTAGCTCTTAGTTCTTATTATTTAATAGCAATTATTAGATATATATTATATAAATAAAATAGTAAGATATGTTAAAAAGAATTTGAATTATATGTATTTTATTATTATCATACATATTTGCATTTAATGCTTGAGTATTTGCTGCAGCACCTGAGGTGAATTGTATTTGATTACCTGGTTGTGTAGATTCAGATATTGCAAATCCAACTCCCGCAAATATAAATAATAATTTATGAATAAAGGTAATAGCTAATTTAATAGGGCAAGTTATTCAGTTTGTAGCATTATTTGCTGTAATAGCATTAATAATTAGTGGTATTATGTATTTAGTTTCATGAGGTGATGAAGAAAAAGCTAAAAAAGCTAAAACATGGATCACATGGTCATTGCTTTGAGTAATTATTTCTGTATCAGCTTGGGGAATAATAAATATGTTAAATAAAATAACAATATAATATTTTTTAATAATAATAAAATGTTTAAAAAAGTTTTGTTACTTTTGATAATAATGTTTTGAATAATATCTTTTAACGAGATATTTGCTTCTAATGCTGCTGATGATTGAATAAGAAGTGCATTATTAGATATTACTGATTCTGATGTTACTACAAAAGTTAAAGATGATGATTGATTTTGAATGCTTGCATGAATTATCAATTGGGTAAAAGAATCTTTAACATGAGTATTAGTATTAATAGCAATATGAGCATTCTTATTTATTTGAGTAAGGTTAGCTTTTGCTAGATGAAATCCTGAGGAATTTAAAAAATGAATGATGCATTTAGTTTATGCTGTTATTTGAATTTTTATCGTAAGTATAGCCTGGGCTGCTGTTAAGTTAATTTCTGGAATAGATCTTTAATAATTTAGAATATGAAAAAAGTATTAATTGTATTATTATCGTTATTTGCGATATTTAGTTTTATGACACCAATTACATTTTGAGAATGTAATCCTGATTTAGATACAGATTGGACAATTTGAGAAGCTTTAGATGGTTGTTTAAATGATTCAAAATTAGTAGATTGATGAAATGTAAAAGTAGCTTGATGATTTTGAAACGTAATTAAAACATGGGTAAATAATATTTCAATTTATTTATGAGTATTTGCTGTTTGATCAATAGTACTTTGAGCATTGATGATGACATTAAGTGGATGAGAAGAGGAAAAAATTAATAAGGCAAAAGATATAATTAAATGGTGAATTATTTGATTCTTATGATTAATATTTGCTTCTGCAATTATAAATTTAGTAATTAGAATAATGTATTCTTTATAGATTAATAGTACTTAATTAATTTTATGAAACAAATTAACTTATTTTTGATTTCTCTAGTTTTTTTTAGTTTTCTAATATTTTTTTTAGGAAACTATCTTTTTTGATTGAGTCAAAATGAATTAAATGAGCATATAGAAGAAAAATATATTGAACCAAGTATAATAATAGATGAGGAATATTTAATAGATGATAATGATTTATCAGAGGAACAAAAGGATAAAATAAGGATAGCTTTAAAATCTGCTTATAGAATTAATTTTTATTATTTTCCAGAAAATTTTGCTAGTGATGTGTTAAGTTATGTAAATACATTGAAGATTTTTTTAAATAGTAAATACATAAGTAATAAAATAGATAACTTAAGTGTGGAATTGTATAGAGATAGAGAATCAGTTAGATGAAAAATGAAAGATTGAAAACTTCAATTATTTTGAGTAAAAGAAATGTGATTATCCGAATATAGTGCCGTATCTATTCATGAATTTGCTCATTTTGTAGATCTATATTTTTTAGAAAAAAAAGTATTTACGGATACAAGTTATTATTTTTATAATATTTCATGGGAATCTATAAAGGTATTAAAGCCTGGTTTAGAGCAAAAAGATTTTGTTTCAGGTTATGCTATGACTAATAAATATGAGGACTTTGCTGAGTCATTTACATATTATATACTTCATAATGATGATTTCTTAGAAAAATCAAAACAATCTGCACTATTAAGAGCTAAATATGATTTTTTTTCAAAGTATTTATTTAGAGATGAATGATTTATAAAAAGTGATTTTTCTGTTGATAATGAACTATTAACATATTACCGGGATATTACTAAAATAGACTTTTCTTTGGAAAACTTTTTGGAGTTTTTAAAAAAGTAGGTATAATATATGTACCAGTAAGAGATAACTTTTTAATTCAAGCTCAATAACGAGGGGAAAATAAAAGAATTAAAAAAAGTGTTTTTTATAAAAATATAATCAATTCAAACATTATTTATTAAATAGATATTAAGCTAATTTCACTATTAGTTAGTTCTATATTACTGTTTATTTTCAAAAAAATAGTATAATAAATGTGCTTCCTTTCTCTAAACATGAAGAAAAAGAAAGATTTTTGATTGTATAATTTTAATTTTTAAATCATAAAAATTTAATGAAAGATTTTTTAGATGAACTAGACAAAGAACTAGGGACTGATGTAAATAATTTACAAGCTCCAAAAGAGGATAAAAGAAAAGAGAATGTAGTTGAAAAAAGAAAAATAACAGTTGTAAAAAAACAAGATATTAAAAAACCAACAAAACATAACTCTCAAAAAAGACAATGATATAATAAAAATTCTCATAATAATGAGGTAAGAGGAAAATTTGCTTCAAAATTTCCAGAAACTAAGTTTTATTTACCATCATTAAGAGAAAAATATACTAGGTTTATGCCCGTTGGTTGAAATAATGAAACAGGTTCAAAAAATATGTGAATGATACAATACTGAGATGATATAGTATTGATTGATTGTTGAATACAATTTGCAGATAGTAAGTTACCATGAGTAAGTTATTTAGTACCAGATGTATCATTTTTAACAAAATACAAAGATAAGATTAAATGATTAGTATTAACTCACTGACATTTAGACCATATAGGTACATTAAAACATGTATTACCGGCACTTGGTATGCCAACTCTATACTGAACTAAATTAACTCTATGATTAGCAAAAAAATGACTAGAAGAAGCTTGATTAATAGCTGATACTAGATTTGTAGAAGTAGATGCTGGAAGTGATAAAAAAATAGATATTTGACCTTTTAAATTCGAATTTTTTAGAGTAAATCACTCAATTCCAGATTGTGCATGATTATATATAGAATCTCCAGGTGGAGCTAAATTTATGCATACTTGAGATTTTAAAATTGATCATACTCCTGCTATTGATGAACCTGCAGATTTAGATAGGATAGAAAATATGTGAAAAAGAGGTATTACTCTACTTTTCTCTGATTCTACATGAGCTCCTAGAAAAGGATTTTCTAAATCAGAAAAAGATGTGTGAGAAGCTCTTGATGATATAGTAAAAAATCATACAAAAGGTAGACTTATAATTGCTGCATTTTCTTCATGGATTTCTAGAGTACAACAACTTGTTGATAGTTGTGAAAAATATGATAAAACAATATTTTTGAGCGGTAGAAGTATGATAGAGAATGTTAACATAGCAAAAGAACTATGATACCTAAAAATAAAACAAGGAGTTGTTAAAAAAATGACTCCAAAAAATACTCAATGAGTATTACCACACAAACAAGTTATTATTACTACATGAAGTCAATGAGAACAGTTTTCTGCATTAGTTAGAATGGCTGAAGGGAAACATAATTCTGTTGAAATTGTACATGGGGATACTGTTATTTTTTCTTCAAGTGTTGTTCCATGAAATGAAAGATCAGTTGTTTGAATTATAAACAAACTTATAAAACTTTGAGCAAATGTACTTACTAAAGATGATGGAGAATTCCATACTTGAGGACATGCTTTTCAAGAAGAACAAAAAATAATGCTTCAATTATCAAATCCTAAATATTTTATGCCTGTATATGGTGATTTATATTTTAGAACAATACATAAAAATACAGCTGTATCTACATGATTTAAATCTGATAATGTACTACTTTTAGATAACTGAAATATAGTCGACTTTGCACCAAATGGTACTGTATTTAAGTCAAAAATTAAGGCTCCTATTCAAGAAATAGTTGTTGATGGACGTGGTATGTGAATTTTAAATTCTCATGTAATGCAAGCAAGAGAAAAAATGATGGATTCATGAGTTTTGGTTGTTTCATATAGAGTAGATAAAAAAACAAAAGCTATCATGTGACATATTAGACTTGAAACTAGAGGTTTGGTGTATTTAGACGAAGTTAGATTTATTCATAGAATGATTATTAAAAAAGCCCGTGATGTCTATGAAAATACAGTAAAAGATGTTCCAGATATGGAAGAAAAAGACTTATTAAAAATTGTAAGAACAGATTTAGAAAAATTCTTACTTCATAAATTAGATAGGGAACCAATGATTATACCAATGCTTACAGAAGTATAGTATTATAATAAAATATTTGAACATAAAAAAGAATAGGAATTAATTAATTTTAAGAACTATTCTTTTTATTATATTAACTCTTGACAAATACTTTATTTAATTTATAATAACATTGTCTTTTTTTTAAACAATCTTACAGGAGAAAAAAATAATGATTAGACAATTTGCAATAGCGGTAACTCTTCTTGGCTTACTTGTAGGCTGTGGAACAGATACTGAGTTTGTTGAGAAATCTCCAGAAAGCACTAGCTTCAAAATTAAAGCTATGGCTAATAATGACTTAACTTTTACTGGAGGGGCATTAGAATTTACAACAGAACAAGGGGTTCGCCATTTCGATGCTGATACTTACCTAAGGCCGCTGACGGAAACTGAAGTGGAGGAGGGAGTTGTAAATGTATATACCCCATATGGCTACGATTATGTAGTACTATGGGTATATGGATATGTTAATGATGGGTCATCATGGGGTGGAAGTTATACATTTTCGACTCCTCAGAAAATTCTTTATAATGAAGGTTCTGAGAATATCATAAATGTATATCCTACATATATTGATACATATGAAACATTAGCAGTAACAGATTCATATCCTGATGGTTGTACCGTCTGGACGCATGAAGATACCTTGATCAGAGGCAAAGAAAATAATGTGAAGTATTTTGCCGTATGTAATGAAGATAAAAGTGAAACTTTGAAGCGTGGTCTGAATACAGTCAATTTGCCTGGCACTCCGTCAGAAGATGGAGAAGTCGCTTTTGATGATGTGTCGGATGAATGTGATGAGGTTGAGCTTTTACTGGGTTGGTGTTCAGATTATGTCTTTTCCGATATAAATCTATATGATGTAAATGGTCGGAAGATAGAAAAATTATCTAAAACATTTTCTTTGTTAGATAAAGGCTCGCTGATTATTGAAGATGATTTTTTATTTTCAGATGCTGAGAGAGTTAATCTCTTGACGCTGTGTATTAATACACCTGACGAAGAAATTGATTCTATCAAGTTTCAAAGCTTAGCCGTTCCGACTGATTATGATACTGATGTGTATAGGACTGTTAATACTTTTTATGATGATTTATCTGGAAATACTTGCCCTTATCTTGATAGTGGGATATTTATTCCAAAAAATAATCAATTAATGGTTTCGTATAGTGTAGTAGGTTCTTCAGCATTTAATAATGTTGAGGCTACAATCGTTGAGGGATTTGGTAATACTAGCGGTTTTACAATCGTTGCTGAATAAATGAAATGAGGAATACAAGAGGATGCAATAAAGCATCCTCTTAATTTTTTGTCTAAAAAATATTATATATTGACTTTATTATAATTTTATATATAACTTAGATAATATTTTTACTATCATAATAAAACAAAAAATGTCAATAAAGAGTAATTTACTTTCTGCTTGATTATGAGCATCAATGGCTCTGTCTAATGTTTCTGCAGATACTTCGTTTTCAAATAATACAATAGATTTAATAAATAATACATGTGATTGAATATGTATTACTTTGAATAATACTAGTGAAGAAAATAAAATATCAGAAATAATTGTACAGGATAGATTTAATTCTCCTATTTTACAATTAGTTGATGATGAAAATGGTTTAATATGAGTATTAGCACTTACTTGATCTATAGATGCTTTTGAAACACTAGCATCAGCAGATGATTGAGATGATGATTTAAATGACGATACTGTATATATAGTTAGTACAACCAACCTTCTTACTAATAATATAGTTATGTTAGAGGCTGGTGATGGAAATAATTATGCAATTGATGTTGTAGATTATTTTTATTGACAAGATTTTAAACAAATTTTAGCTGCTCATCAAAGATTCTCTAATTCTACTTGATTTGGAAATAATATTTTATCTTGGGATTGAGAAAATCTTATGTTGAATATTGAAGGAAATAATTTTAGTAAAAAAGATATAGAAACATTAAGAATAGTATCAATAGGAGATATTGACTCAAAAAATGTATCTTTACAAAATATTGATTTACAAAAAATAGTATCAAAAGGGATAAGTGCTAATATAAATTTATGAAATTTAGATAATTCATTTATAGTATCAGCTTGAAATTGATTTAATTCTTTGGATTTAGAGTTTTGAGATAGCTTATCAGAAAGAGATTGATATAATTTTGAATACGCATCAGCTAAATTTAGAAACTTATTTAATGCAAGTGATAATATGTCTCAGTTTTCATTTACTTGAAAATTCACAAGCCTAAAAAGTATAAGCATGAGTGATTCAGCTGTTGATAAAGAATATACAGGTCTTAGTTGAGAAGTTTGATATTGAATAAAAAGTGAATTATCGGAAAATTTTACTTGATGAATTTGAGCTTCACTTCAATTTGCTAGACTATTTTGAGAGTGAGATGAAGAATTTGTAGATAATCAATATTGAAATGCTGCAACTACCTTCAAACTAGAACATAAAAATTGACTTAGCTGATATGCTACTTTTTGAATAGAGTGATGACCTGACAATGTTGATTTAAATCCTTATTATTGATTAAATGAAACAGGAGATTTGGTCCAAATATCGAATGATGATTTTGATAATGAAATAGCTATTTATAATACTAGTGAATTTTGATTATCATATAAATTTATTAATAAATCTGGATTCTCATGATCTTTAGTTATAAATACATGAAATAATGCATGGGATACTTATAATACTGTTGGATGATCAGTACAAAAATGAAAATTTTATTTAGATTTTAATGTATTGGATATAAAAGAAGATTTAAATAAAATAGCTAACACAAGAGAAATTTGATTAACAACATCATATTTTTGGAAAAATGCAAAACTAGCTATAGCCTTAAATAAGGATAAAAGCGACTATCATGAAGACTTAAATATTACCTGAAATGTATATATAAATTTTTAATTAAAAAAACTTTTGCATTTTTTTTTATATATATAGTATGTATATACTTTATATAAATTAAACTTAATTATCATGCAAAAATTTAATATGTCTAAATGAGTTAAATTGTTAATAACCACATTATTAATAGTAGTTTGAGTTAATAATGTTAATGCGACTTACATACAAAATCCTGATGGAATTTGATGAAATGAACTAAGATTATGGTTAGAATCTACTTCGTGAGTTACTGGTAATACAGATTGAGCTAAAATTAGTCTTTGGACTGATAAGTCATGAAATGGTTTTGATGTATCTCAAGACCAATTTATTAGTCAACCTACATATAGTGATAATACTACTTCAAATATAAATTTTTTACCAGTTGTTTCTTTTCCTACTAGTATTTTTACATACCTAGATTTTCATACAGGTTTTGATGTAAATTGGAACAATGATTATACATTAACTGCTGTTCTTAGAAATAATACATTTTCATGATGAACATTTGTTGAAACAATAACTTATGATGAGGCATTAAACTTAACTAAAACTTATTATAATTGAGTTAATCAATCATATGACCCAACAGCAACTTGATCAATAAACATTGGTGATTTTACGTCATCATGAACTTTTGCTGTATGATGATATGGTTATGAATTTGACCTAGCTGAAGTACTTGTGTATAATAAGGAATTACCAATAGAGGATATTCAAGTATTAGAATCATATTTAGCACTTAAATATTGAGTTGCTTTTGAATGAAATGAATCTCTATCTCATGATTATTATGATTCAAATAAAAATATAATTTGAGTTCTACATAGTAATACGGGTTTATGAACTACATCTAATTATTATTCATATTGATATTATGATACTAATTGAACTTATAGATACTCTACTCGCTATTTTTCTTTTAATACTACATGAATTGTTAGAGATGACGCTTTATGATTAAATGTAACAAAATCAAAAAATCAAAACTATGGTTACTGACTTGTAACAATAGAGAAAACTAATGCTTTAAATAATATGGAGCATTTACTTATATCTGATACTTGGTCATCAGTGGATTGGGATTTATTTGACGCACCTGTTTGATATAGTCTAGTCTCTAGAAGATGGTCTACTCAATGAACAAGTGATAACATAAAGCTTACTTTTGATGTGGATAATTTAGCTTTAAATATTCCAGCTCCAGTTGATGGTTCTAGTAATTATTATTTTATATATGATGCAGATTTAGATTGATTACTAGCTGATGAGTCACCACTTCCAATGTCTAATGACTGATGAGGAAATTATAGTATATCATGATTAAGTTTATCAGATAGACAAGATTTTACTATTGCTAGTTTATGAGAGTATAATTTTGCACCTAGAGTTATAAAAATAGATGATAGTAAATATTCTGATAGAATAGAACTTAATACTCTTACATGATCTGTTATTTGAAATTTATCTGTAGTAGATGAAAATTCTTTGGATACACATACTTATGCTTTGGTGGCTTGAACGGGTTCTGAAGATAATGCCTTTTTCTCTATTAGTTGAAATAGCTTAAGTGTAAATTTTTCTGCAGATTATGCTAATCCATTGGATGCTAACCTAAATAATGTATATAATATATTAGTTGAAGTTACTGATAATTGAGGTTTAACTTATCAAGATACTTTCTATATATATGTAAATCAAGGATATGCTCCTACTGACCTAACTATTGATGGTTTTGATGCTTTACATATAGATGAAAATAATTCATTATATTCTAATATTTGAACTCTTATTGCTACAGACCCTGATACTTCAGATACTCATTATTTCAACTTAGTAACTTGAACATGAGATGAAGATAATAATTTATTTTATGTAGATTATTGACCATGGTTAGAAACACAATTTGTAGCTGACTATGAAGTTCCTCAAGATGCTAACGGTGATAATACTTATAATATACGTGTTGAAACAACTGATGCAGAATGAAATAAATTTTCAAAAGCACTTACTATTGTTGTAGATAATGTTAACGAAACTAATGTTGCCCCTACAAATATATTAATTAATGGTTGAAGTTCTCCAACTATTGATGAGAATGAAGTAAATTGATTTGTATTTTGAAACTTATCAACTACAGATGCAAATACCTGAGATACACATAGTTATACATTAACATGATGAATAGGTTCTGATGATAATTGAGCAGTTACAATTTCTTGAACATCAGTATCACTAAATACTAGTCATGATTATGAAAATCCTGCAGATGCTGGTGCTGATAATATGTATGCTTTTAGAGTAAGTACTACAGATGCATTATGATTGACTTTTGAAAAAGCTTTTATTCTTAGTGTAAATGATGTTGCTGAGAGTAGTTCTCCTTATAATTTACAATTAAATTGATGAATTAGTGTTACAATTGATGAAAATACTCCATCTTGAACTAATATTTGAGCATTTACGAGTGATGATTTAAATGTTTGAGATGTACATACTTATTCTATAGTTGCTTGAACGTGAGATGAAGATAATGGATTATTCATTTTATCTTGAAATAATCTTCAACTTGCTTTTACTCCTGATTTTGAAATTGAGGCTGATGCCAATGTTGATAATACTTATAATATTAGAGTTAGAGCAACTGATAGTGATTCACTAACTACAGAAGCGGCATTTACTGTTGTTATTAATGATGTTAATGAGGCTATTAATAATGCTCCAACTGATATAAAAATCAATAATTTAGATACAATAAGTATTGATGAGAATATAACTAGTTGAACTAATATTTGAACTGTTTCAGTAATTGATCCTGATATTTGAAACACACATACTTATACTTTAGTTAATTGAATTTGAGATGAAGATAATTCTAATTTTACTTTAGTAGCTACTACTCTTTCTTTAGCAATAACTCCTGATTTTGAAAATCCTGTAGATGCTAATAATAATAATGTTCATAGAATTAGACTTAGAGTTACTGATAATTTTTGATTAAGTTTTGAAAAAACTTTCAATATAACTGTTAATGATATATTTGAAAATACTGCTCCAAGTGATTTAAAAATAGCTGGTTTAGATGCAATAGATATAGCTGAAAATACTTCTACATGAGCTAATGTATGAGCACTTTCGAATACTGATATAGATAATTCAGATACTCATACTTATTCCTTAGCAGTTTGAGCTTGAGATACTGATAATGGTCTTTTTAGAACTCATCTTGGTTCATTATTTATGGATTTTAAACCAGATTTTGAAAATCCAGTTGATACAGGTACAAACAACCAATATAATATTAGATTAAAAGTTACTGATAATAGTTGAGCAATTTTTGAAAAAGCATTTATTATATCTATTACTGATGTTTTTGAAAATACAGTGCCTACAGATACTAAAATAAATTCATTAAATGCAATTTCTGTAAATGAAAACATTACTTCATGATCTAATATATGAACATTATCAGTAGTTGATGGTGATATTTGAGACACATATACTTATTCATTATTAGCTTGAACTTGAGATGAAGATAATACACGTTTTACTATATCTTGAAATAGTCTTAGACTTGCATTTACACCAAACTTTGAATCTCCTATAGATTCTAATGCTAATAATATATATAATATAAGAATTAGAGTTACTGATAGTGGATGACTTACATTTGATAAAGCATTTACAGTTACTGTATTAGATGTAAATGAAACAGTTGTTACTAGTAGTTGAGGTGGATGATCATCATGATGAGGTGGATGAGGTTGAGCAAAAGTATGTAGACAAGTTGAATTAGTTTGTAGAACAGCTCGTGCTACTTCTACTAGATATAGAGTATATAGAGTAGAGTGAGCTTCTTGTTTAGCTGATTCTCTTTGAGATACTTGTGATCCTAAAACTTTTTGAACTGCAGATGCAGTTAAAGTTTCAAAAATAGCATTATATGTTTCTAAAAGTGAAAAAATTAATGAAATTGCAGTTAAGGTTGATGATATGATTAAAAAAGCTAAAAAACAAGCTGACGATGATATTATTATTATGAGAAATGATGTAGTAAAAATAATCGAAGAGTATTTAGAAATATTAAAAACTAAAAATAAAGCAAAAATTGCTAGTGCTAAAGAAAATCTAATAACAGAATTTAAAAAGTTTTTAGTTGAAGTTAAAAAGAAAAAAATTGTAATTGTAAAAGCTCCTAAACCTGTTGAAAAAACGGAAGACGAAGGAGTTGTAAAAGAAGAATGAGAGGAAGATGAAAGCTGAAAATATGTATCTCCTAATGATAGAATTAATGGTGTATGAGATAAACTAGATACACTTATTAAAGCAAAGAAGAAAGCTAATACTTGAACTATATTAGAAATGAGAAACTGACTGATGAAAGATTTAGAAGCTTATATGGTTTTATTACAAAGTAAAATCTCTGCTAGAACTAAAGCTATTCAGATAAAAATTTCTAAAAGAAATCTTATAAAAAAGATAAGAGCTTTTATGGCAGAAATTAAATAATAAGAAAAACTCTTTAGAATTTCTAAAGAGTTTTTTTAGTGTATTATTAGTAATATTTAATCAGTAAGTATTTAAATTAGATATTTCTTTACAAAATCAAAAAACTGCTTAAAATGTATATCTAAATATTTTAAATTATTAATTTAAAAAAATATGAAAAAAACAATAAATATCTTGTTAGTAATGCTAATCACTTTTCTTTTGTCGTCATGTGTAACTTCGCAAACAGATGTTAATCAAGCTAAACATGAGTTATGAATTATTGAATTAGAAGAAGATACTATCGATTCTTGAACTAATATTGATATGGAAATTGAAAAAGCTAAAGATGAAATAATTCAAGTCGATGAAATGTGAGAAGAAAAAAAAGAGGAAATTAAAAAATTTGAAATTATATCATTAACTGATGATCAATTTTTAGAATTTGATGATCTAACTAATGAAAATTTTCTTGATAGTGAGGTTGAAATTAAATGAAAAACTCTAGCTATTGTTGATAAAATAATAGTGACTTTTGTTAATGAAACGTCTGATTTTCCAGTTGATACTTATACTTTAAAACAATTTAGTTCATGAGACGAATCTTTTTTATATAGAGCTTTCTCTAGATATGAAACGTTAGATTATGGTAAAAATGTGTATGTATTTGAGGCACATTCATGAGTTAATGTAACTAAATTACAAATTATATTAAATGTAATTAAAGAAGAAGAAAAAGAAATTTCTGAAAAAGTAGAGGAAATATTTGAAGATGTTTCTTTAGATACGCTACCAGTGTCTTCTACTTTTTGAAATCCTACCTATTTATGAAGTGGGAAAGTATCGTATTCTGATCTAAAATGATTAGAAATTAAAAGAGATGTAAATTCAGATTTAACTTGTGATAATTTAACAAGTATTTTAGCTGATAAGTTAAATGGGTGGTTTTTTTGGAACACATGTCGTCCTATAGAAGCTGATGAGGGTATAAGTTTTTTTGTTATTAGATTAGATGGAGAAGATTATATATACGAAAAACATTATTATCTTTCTTATGAATGAATATATTGAGTACAAGAGTTAGAAACATGAACTTGAGTAACGGCTGATAATATATGAGAAAAAAATAGTGAGTTAAAGGAATGAAATAAAGATTTTTCTATTTTAAATGTGAGTGATGATTTATTTATACAAATTTTAAAATAATAATTAAACTATAAATATGAGAGTATTATTAAAAGTATCAGGGGAAGCATTATCTGGGGAAGAAGAGAAATGATTAGATTTTGTAATTCTAGATGAAGTATGAGAGCTTATAAAAAATTTAGTTATTCATAATATAGAGGTATGAATAGTTATTTGAGCCTGAAACTTTATTAGATGAGCTGAAATAGAAAAAATAAATATAGATAGATGTAATGCTGATAATATGTGAATGTTAGCTACAAATATTAATTCTATAGCTTTGTCTGATGTTCTTACTAGAAAGAACCTTGATGTAAAAGTTTTGAACTCTTTTTGAATAGATTGAATTGCTGAGAGATTTAATAAACCAAAGGCATTAAAAGATTTATCTAAATGAAAAGTTTTAATATTTTCTGGATGAACCTGAAATCCTTATTTCACTACTGATACAGCTTGAGTTTTAAGAGCCTTAGAAATAAACGCAGATCTAATGATAAAAGCTACAATGGTAGATTGAGTTTATGATAGGGATCCATTAAAATATCATGACGCAGAATTTATAAAAAATGCTACTTATGATGAAGTTTTAGCTAAAAATTTAAAAGTAATGGATATGACTGCTGTATCAATGGCAAAGGAGAATAATCTTACATTAAAAGTGGTTAGTCTTTACAAAAGTGAATCAATATTGAGGGCTATTTTATGAAATGATGAATGAAGTACTATTAGTTGATAAAAATCTTTTGACAAATCCTATCTTATCGATATGATATGCCAGCAATTTTTAGAAGATTATATACACCTTTTAAAAGTTAAATCAAATTAATTTAAATTAATATATAAAAAATCAAAATGTTAGGAAAATTAAAGAAAAGAAAAAGACTTAGAGTTCATGGTTTCCTTAAAAGAAGTTCATCTGTTTGAGGTAGAAATGTATTAAAAAACAGAAGAAGAAAAGGTAGACATCAATTAACTGTGTCTTATCCAAAAAGATATCAAGAAATTAATGGTAAACCAAAAATGCATATTATTGCATGAGGAACTGCAAGAAAATCACCTTTTGATGGAAAAGGGAATTATATTGTTAGAAAAAAATAATAACAAACATAGAAAATCGTGATTTCAAAAAGAAATAGATTATCAGAAAGAGAAGTAAAAAAGGTTTTGACTAGGTGAAAACCTTTTTTTTCTTATTGAATTGTTTTAAATTACATGAAAAATAAGCTTAATTACAATAGATATGCTATAGTAATATGATGAAAATCAGTTAATACTAATGTGTCTAGGAACTTTTTTAGAAGAACTTATTACGATATTGTTTCTGATAATTTAGAATCCAAGAATTGAATTGATTTTGTTTTTGTAGTTAAAAAGCAAACGAAATTGGACAAAAAGGATGAAAATAGTATAAATTCATTTAAGAAAGATATTAAATTTTTATTAAATAAAATATAGGAGGATGAAAAAATTTTTAGACATTTTATTAATAGTTTTACTTACAGTATTAGTTATTAATATATTTAGTGATAAAGGGGAAGTAAAACTAAATAATACACTTACATTTGAGTTTAGTGATAATGATTATACTATTCCTGCTTCTATATTAATAAATGTTGAAAATAATACTGCTGAAACTGTTAGTTTCAATACATGTAATGATATAGATATAAAATCTGCATGAGAAACTATTGTATTTTCAGATAGTTTCTGTAAAGATATTATTTTAGAATCAGCTTCTTGAACTATAATAGATTATTCTTCTGAATATAAACAGTTTCAAAATATATGAAACTATAACTTAAATGTATCATATTGAGAAAAAGAATATTTTGACCAATTTTTATTAGAAAATAGTTGATCATTTAAAAAAATATTTGTATGATTATTCTATGCTCCAATATATAATTTAATGATATTTTTACTTAGTTTCTTTTGATGAGTATTCTGATGGGCTATAGTGTCAATTACCGTAATTATTAGAATAGTTTTACTATTGCCTCAACATAAAATGATGCTTAGTCAGAAAAAACTTCAGGCAGTTCAACCAAAAATCAAAGAAATACAAGAAAAATATAAGTGAAATCAACAAATGCTTGGAATGAAACTTATGGAATTGTATAAAAAGGAAAAAGTAAATCCTATGGGTTCTTGTGGGCTATTACTTATTCAAATGCCAATATTATTGGTAATATATAATATTATATTATCTATAAAAGATCCTTCTAATTTCTTTTATACTTATGCCTTTTTAGCAGATTTTAAATTAGATTCTATAAAATTTGGTTTCTTTTGATTAGATTTATTAGCTTCTGGATGAATTGCGGGTGCTCTATTGGCTATAAGTGTTGCAACTGTTCAATTTTTTCAAATAAGATTATCTTTAGCTAATAAAAAAGATTCTGATTCAAAATGAGTTGTATTAGAAAAAAAGAAATGAAAAGACTGATATAGTCAATTTATGCCTGATCCTGAAGTAATGAATAAATTTATGCTATATTGAATGCCGGCAATGGTATGAATATTTACATTTACTTTATTCGCTTGAGTATGAGTGTATTGGGGGATATCAACATTATTTATGTTATTTCAACAATTAATTGTTAATAAAATAATAAAAAAGTAAAGTCGAAATGTTAAAAACTTTAGTAGTTTTTAACATTTTTATTAATATGTATATATTATTATTAAATTTTAAAACTATGACTAAAAAATTATTAGCTATTCTTTCTTTATTGGTTGTTTCTACTTCATCACTTTCTGCATATGAAGAAATTGAATGTAGTACAGATACAGTATTCTCAGAATATTCATGTAATCAATGTTTTACATGAGAATCTAAATCAGAATGAGATCTTTTAGGTCTACTAAGTGATGTATGGATGAATGTTACTGAAGTTCAAAAAATCTTATATAAAGAAGAACAATTAGACCCAGAAATGATTAGTTTAGATACAACTAATGTTACTTGGATAGAAACTCCTGATTCAAATGGTTTTTGGGAATATACTGATGAATTTAACGAATTATATAGTGATATAGAAGAATGATATATTCTAGATGCTGGTAAATCAGTAACATGGATTAAATCAAACTTATCTCATGCTTATAAATTAGAAAGAAATACTGCTGACGCAGGAGAAAACATTGGTTTACTTGTTTATCCTATATCTACTCATAATATATTAGCAGATGGGGAAATTACTATAGATAACTCTGAACATAAAGAATGTGTACTTTTTAAATCAGCTGAAGCAGGTGAAGAACCTGAAACTCCAGAAAGATTACCAGAAACTGGACCTTCAGAATTTATACTACTAGCAATTCTTGCTATGATTCTAGGGTTTGGAATAGTTAAATTTAGAACAAAGTCATAATAATAAATTAAAAGATAGATTTTTGAAAAATCTATCTTTTTTTGTCCAGAGAATTATAAATAATAAATAGTCAAGATGTTTTTTTTGAGTTTTTTATAATAAATATGATATTATATAAAGGTATATAAAAATATTAATTAATAATTTCATAGTTATGATACATATAGTAGCTCAATATAGACAACTTTTTTTAAATTTTGTAGTTAACTCTTTTGAAAATAAACCTTTCAGTGGAATGTCTGTACATGATAAAGTAAATTGATGAGTAACACCTGAGGATTTACAAAAATTTCTTGATTGAACTGATAAACCTTCAGAGAAGTCTAAAATTGAATATTCAAGAGGAGATTTTATGAATGAATTAAATGAAGTACTTAAAAATAAAGAAATTACACCTAATGATGCTGAAAATCTTTTATATGGTATTTCACGTTTAAAACAAAAAGGTGAAAAAATAAGATATAAAAAATCTAGTGTATTAATTTTGCGTGAGATGTGAGTTAGTTGATCTAAAGATTGATCATGGATGAGTGAAAAAAGCTTAATTAAAGAATTACAAAGTATTGTAGATTCAAAACTTATTTCTAGAGTTACTCCAAAAAATCCTGAGATAAAAAAACTTGATACTAAAAGAATAATAGAAAAAGCAGAAATTAAAAAAGATACTAAAAAAGAGACAAAAATTTTGAATGAAGAAGTGATTTCTACAGATGTATTTCGTAGAACATTAAGAAAATGATCAAGACCTGGTCCTGATATTATGGCTCTTCAAAAATTTTTAAATGTAAAAGTTACATCAAAATTTGATCAAGCAACAGTAGATGCATTAAAAACATATCAAGAAACTATTTACTGAAAATGACATAAATATGTAGATGGAGTATTATCAAAAAATGGTAAAACATTAAAAACAATAAAAAAATCATTAGATTATAAATGATCAGCTACAAATGTTTACACTAGAGAAGCTAGTTCAGTTCAAGTCAAAGAATCTGTAAACAAATCTATGTCTAGAATGGATGCTTTACAAAAATTAAATAAGAATAGTGATCAATTTTACAAAGCTTTAGAAGCTTATCATGATGGTTGATTTAGGGATAATATTGTATCAGATATGTGATCATTATTATGACATTTTAGAGAAGCTGTTTGATCTAATGAAGCTAGTGAATATTTTAAAAAAATGAAATGAATTAAAGAAGAAATTTCACAAAATGATGATAAATTTAATAACGAGTTAAATGAATTGTTAAAATTATGATTAAAAAATAATAAATTAGCGGATGGAACTGAATATACAGCTAGACAAAAAACTACAGCTAAATATATTGCTAGAGATGTAGTTATTTGAGCTGTTCTTTGAGATGTACCTTTATTTGATTTAAGATTAAATTTTGCAAAGAATCTAATCTCTCATGGTGTCCCTATGGATAAAGCCTTAGTTTTTAAAAATTGGGTAAAATGATGAATGGTTGATACACCTGATTATAGTCAAGAAAATTTAGATAATGTTTCTTGAAAAGATGCATTAGTTAGCCTTTGAAAGTTGAGATCAACTTTAACAGCATATGGCTTTAGTGCTAAAGAGATAGACTTTACATTAAATGGAGATTTGGAAAAATTAACAAATAAACAAAAAGAAACATTACAAACTATTATAAAAAATAGAATCATTCCTGACTTAGAAACTCTAAATATTGGATGATTTAACTTTATAGAAAGATGGTTTGATAATAAAGATAATCAAATAGAAAATAAATTAAAAAAATTAACTTGAAAAAAACATTTATTAGATATAAAGGCTACAAGAAAATTTAGTAATGCTAATGTAGAAAAATATGATGTAACATTAGAAAAAGTAGGTAAATTTTATATTTTAGAAGTGGATGATCATTGATCAAATACTAATAAAATATTTGATTCTATGCCTAGTGAAAGTGATATTACAAATTCAATTAATGAATATAATAAATGAGATAAAAAATCATACGCAGATTGATGGAATGAACCAAAATCTATTAGCACTTCTACAGATTTCTTAGATGACGAAAAAGAAATGAGAAATTTTGGAGTATTTAAAATATGAAATACATGAGCTCATATAATAAGAAGTTGAGAAAAATATAAGTATTTTACTCAAAAACCTAGTCAACAAGATATAGATAATGCAAATGATAATTTTGATAATGAATCTGATAATTGATTTGCAAATAATCTAGATCTAGCTTTAAACTCAGATTTATCTTTATCTGATATATTTGATGATATTTGATCAATTGTTAGCTTATTAGATGAACAACATAAAGAAGGATGATTTTTTGGAACTGAAGAATGACTTGAAAAAGGATTAAAAGATGTTAAATGAAAAATTGATTATTCTCAATGAATTCATGGTGAATATAAATTTGCAAAAAGAGCTATGAGTATACTTGAAAAAAAGAATACTACATTGTTTAAAAGATTTTCTATGTTATCAGTTTTTGAATCATCTGATGAATTTTTAAAAGCTTTTCCAACAAATGATGAAGTTAGGACTTCAATATTAATGCTGAACTCAGCAAATAATGACCATGAATATATAGATATACTACAAAATATAAATACAAATCCAAAAGTTAGAGAATATTTCGATATTGTATTAAATGCTAATAAAAATAATGCTTGAATGAAAGCATGGAAAGAATATAGAGTAAGTAATATTCCAAAATTTTCTGGATTAACTCGTATAAATGAAAGTTCTAAAAGAAAATTTAAGTATGGTCCTAAATTGGATATATCAAATGACTTAGGTTATAGTGTCAAAGAAATGAGAAAAGATATTTTAAGTCATTTAAAAGGAGAAACTACTTATCCAGAAAAGAGTAGTAAAGCAATGGATGTTTTATGAAATATCCTAGCTTGAATTATTGATAAACAGTGATTTACTGATATTACTTATGAAGATTTAGAAAATTCTATTGCTAATAATATGATTCCAGTTAATATTGAAACCTTTAGATGAAATTCTGCTATAAATACAGCTAAAACTATATGAAATTCAAATCATGATAATTCAAAATGAATTGATTATTTAATGGATACAAAATGAGACAAATTTGTATTAAAATCTACAATTGATAAAGAAATAACTTTATATACAAAGGATTGAAGAAAAGTAACAGCGACTAAAACATATACTATATATCTTAGACCAGAATGTTCTAACTTAATGATAATGCCTACATGAGTTAAATTATCAGAAAAGCTTACTACAGCAGATTTTAATATGGACGTATCAAGTCTTAAAACATATACTGTTCCAGTTACATTGAATTTACTTAAATCTGCTTTGGATGGGCTTGAAAGTTGAGAAGTAGCGTGAAGTAGAACTGTAGATGATGCTCCAATTGAAATTCCTATTGTTCCGAGCCAACCAAGTTTATAAAATATTAATTTATTATTAAAATATTTATGAAAAATATATTATATATATTAGTTATGATTCTTATTATTTCTTCTTGTTGAAAAGTTGATAATAATGATATTATATTGCCTGTTGATATTAATATGACAGGAGTAATAGATAATGAAATAGAGATTGAATCAGAAGATGATACAATTGTAATTCCAGAGGTTGAAAATCAACCAAATTATTAATTAAAAGAGAGAGATGAAAAATTTATTAAAAATAGTTGTATTTATATTTATTACATTATCTATGGCTAGTAGTGCTAATGCTATTAATGTAGGTATAACTAGTCATGAAACTACTAGTTGTCCATGAGATAATAATGATGTAACTTATTATATTTCTTGAAATTCTTATGAAAGATTTTTAGGTGATATGTTTTGGACGTCTGATGATAGATATATTTCTACGAACTCTGATGTTACTATTTGGTATTCAGATCCAAATTTATTATCAGGTTGTAATAGTTCATCTGATTGGTCAAGAATAAGTTCACTTTCACCTGGTTCTAATACTGAAGTATTGGCTTTATGAGCTAATTGTACATTTAATAAACCTACAGATAAAAATAATAGAACTTTACAATTTGTATATAATATAAAATATTATGATATCATATCTGGTTGAGGTGCTTCAATTTGAGATTGGGACCTTGCCTATTTTTTAAATACTACGGAAGCAAATGATAATACACCACATTTTTGATCATATACAAATGTTGGTTTTGATAATGAATTAACTCATGACAATGAATGTTTTAATGTAGAACTTAGGTATTGTTGAGATGAAATTAGAGAAGCTACGGAATGAGAACAATGTGATGACTGAAATAATATAAATTGAGATTGATGTAGTGCAACTTGTCAAACGGAACCAGTATGTAATAGCCTTACAGTTACTCCTGCTAGTTGATTACCAGGATTTAATACAGTTCTTAGCTGTAATTGAAATACTTCAACATATAGAATTGAAGTTGCAAATAATAATTGAACTATCATCGATTCTATTAATTCAAATTTTTGGAATTTATCATTTTCAGATGTATGAACTTATACAGCTACTTGTTATGTTGCTTGAATAACTAGCCCAGCATGTACTAAAACTATTACAGTTACTCCTCCGGCATGTACTGCATGAACAATTACATGAGTTCAAACTTCAGCAATAGATGGATCTATTCCATGACTATGTCCAATAAATACTACAGCGGCAAATTTTGTAGAAGTAGTAAATTGAACACTTTCAACTTATACATGGACATGTGATTGACTAGTATGATGAAATTGTAGTGCAAGTTATGATACTAATCCTGGTAACTGTACTGCTTGAACAATTACATGAGTACAGAATGATGCACTTGATGGTACTGAAACATGATATTGTTCTTCAGGAACTTTTTGAGATTTTTTAGCAACAGTAAATTGAATTACAACAAACTATACATGGTCTTGTGATTGAGAAACATGATGAACATGTAATGCAAGTTATTCTAATAATAATGGAGGTAATTGTATAGCTTGAACTACAAGTTGAGAGCAAAATTCTCCTATAAATTCAACAAATGTAGGATTATGTCCAGTATGACAAACTTCAGCAGATTTTTTATCTACACTAAATGGAACTATAACTAGTTATTCTTGGTCATGTGATTGAGAAGTATGATGAACATGTTGAGCTTATTATGATAGTTCTATAAATCATGTATGTGAAGCTTGAACGATAACTTGATTACAAACTTCTCGTGTTTATCAGACTAGTACAGGACTATGTCCAGTGTGACAAACTGCTTGAAATTTTGTAACAAGTGTATCATGAAATAGATCTAGTTATACATGGGGATGTAATTGATTATCATGATGAAATTGTAGTGCAAGTTATGTAAGTGGATGATGAACTAGTGCATGTATATCTTGAGGAGTTTCATGAACAGTTTCTAGTCGTATAGATGTAACTACACCAAATTTGTGTCCTACATGAGAAATTGCGAGATGATTTCAAGCTACATTAGTAGGAAATACAATAAATTATTTATGGACATGTAATTGAAGAAATTGAGGAAGTTGTCATGCTGATTATACAAGTGGATGAGGATGAGGAGGTTGAACATTTTGTTGAGATGGTTGATTACAAAGGCCTAATGATGATTCTATTTTAGAAGAATGTGATTTCTGATCTGGTACTTGGCCACTATGGTGTACTAGTTCTTGTCAAATTACAAATACTACAATGCCAAATTCTGGTCTATGAGAAATAACAATTCCATGAGGATGATCTTTTGATTTTTGACCAATTGATAATATTCTTATTTGAGTTTGAATGAATCCTTTTATAACTCATGATTTAATACCATTTGTTACAAATAATTCAAGTTATGATTTTTATCTTTCAAAATTGTGTGTAAAATGAATTTGAACTTCTGTATCTTGAGCTGAGGATTGTAGGTCTATAAGTTTTTTACCTGCAACTTGAACTTATACATTTAATTCTTATCCAATTATTAAGTGAATAAATAACTTTATTGATTGAACTTCATATTCAGATAATGAAATAAAAACTTATTTAGAAGATTCAAATTGAGATAGTTCATATAATGAAGCAATTTTAGATGTAAGAGTATCTAGACCTTCAATATCTACAGTTTGAGGATGAACTACTTATTTACAAGATACTTCGGATATAGCAAATATTAATAATGTAGCTGATAATGATACTGAAAATAAAAACTTTGTTTGAGTATGAGTAGATACTGGTGATAACTCAAGTTATTCCGATGATATAGATGATAGTGATTTAATAGATGAAGTAGTAGAAGAATGAGAAGATTATTCGTCAGGTGTTTTAGATGATGTAATAGTAACGGTTAGTAATTTATGACCTGGTACTATGAGTAATTTTGAAAGTTATAACTGAATAGCTAATGTAAATATATTAAAAGATTATGACTTTGATATCACTTGAGGACAATGAACTAGTTTTCCTTCTGGATCAAGAACATATATAATTGAAAATTGAGATTTAACTATAAGTGAAAATATAGAATTTTCTGACAATATAGCATTCATAGTTAAATGATGAAATATTATTATTAAAAATAATGTTACAAGAATTGATTGAACTTATATTACAATCTGAGATTCTATTGTTACATGATTATTTAAATGAGAAAGTTCTACTACAACAAATATATTATTAGTTAATGGTTCTCTATATTGAAACATTAATGATTTAATATCAAAAAGAACTTATGTTAAACAACAAAGCTCTGGTTTAATAGATGTTTGAACAATAGTAAGTTTTGGGTCTTCTTTATTTAGAAAACCAGCACCATTGATAACAACATTTATTAATGAATATCTAACAGCAGATAAAATTGCAAAATAAAAAAATGTGGAAATTTCCACATTTTTTTTTATACTATTTAAAATAAGAATATATTATTAGATAATAAATAAAGAATAAAAAATGAAAATAACAATTTTTTGACTTGCATGAAGTGGGACATCTACTGTATGAAAAGCCTTAGCAAAAGAATTAAGCTATGATTTTAAGTCTACTTGAAATATAATGAGGGAATGGGCAGAAGAAATGTGATTAAGCTTGTATGAATTTGAGGATAAAATTATTAAAACTGATAAATCTTTTGATAATAAATTGGATACAAAAGTAGTTAAATTTTGAGAGAATAATGATAATTTTATTTTTGAGAGTAGATTAGCGTGGAATTTTATTCCAGATTCTTTTAAAATATATTTAAAATGTGATGAAGATGAAAGATATAATAGAATACAAAAAAGAGAATGAATTAATCCAGAAATAGTAGAAAAAAATAAAAAAAGAGAAAGTGAACTGGTAGAAAGATACAAAATAGTTTATCCTGATATAAATTTCCCTCCTAAGGATGATGTTTTTGAATTAGTTATAGATGTAACTGATAAATTGCCAGAAAAGATAATAGAGCTTATTATAGAAAAACTAAATATGATAAAATAATTTATAACAAAATTTTTTACAATACCTTATATGAATTATTTAGTAAGTGTAAAAGAATTTCTTATATAAAATTATTTTATTATATTTAGAATATTAATCATTATTAAGTTAAATTTATGAAAATACATATTATTAGCATATTTCCTGAAAGTTTTGAGTCATATTTTTCTAGTTCAATTATTTGAAAAGCTAGTGAAAAATGACTTTTTAGTATAGAGTTACATAAATTGAATAATTTTTCAGAAGATAAATTTAAAAGAGTGGATAATAATGCATATGGTATGCATGGACAAGTAATTTCTGCAGAACCATTAAGTAAAGCTATAGAATATATTTTTAATGATGTATGATCTAAAATTCCTGTTATATATATGTCACCAAGTTGAGATTTATTGACTCAGGAAAAAATAGAAAATTATTATGAAGAATTAAATGGAGAATTTATTATCATTTGTGGTCATTATGAATGAATAGATGAGAGAATTATAGACATGTATGTAGATTACAAGATAAGTATAGGAGAATATGTGCTAAGTAGCTGAGAATTGTCTGCTAGCGTATTTTTAGATGCTTTAATTAGACATATACCAGGAGTATTATGAAATATAGAATCATTAAATGAGGATAGTTTTTCTAAAAGATTTGATAGACAAAAAGAGTATCCTGTGTATACTCGTCCAGAAGAATTCATGTGAAAAAAAGTCCCAGAAATATTACTTTCAGGGAATCACAAAGAGATAGAAAAATGGAAAAAAGAAAATTTAACTTAAAAATAAAAAAGTTAAATAATTATTAAACAAAATTTTTCGCAATACCTTATATGAATTACATAGTTAATGCTCAAAACTTATTATTAAAATTATTTAACTTTTTATGAATATAGACGTATCTAATATAATTGAAAAACTTTATGAGTGAGTAACTTTTGAAGTATTTATAAAGTTTGTGATTGTATATTTCTTTATTATTTGGATAGCTATTTTACTTTGGGTAATAAAAGATATTTCTAATAGAACTAGTAATACATTATTACAAATTATATCTATATTGGTTATATTATTTTTAACACCTTTTTGAATATTCATTTATCTTTTGATTAGACCAGGGAAGACCTTGTTTGAAAAATATTATGAAGAGATAGAGGAAAACTTAGATACATTTAATCAAATAATAGAAGATAAAACAAGACAATGTGAGGCTGAAGATCATTGTTTTAGTTGTGAAGAACCAATAAGTCATAACTTTAAATTTTGTCCAAAGTGTAAAACAGTCTTAAAAAGGGAATGTTTTCATTGTTCTAAATTATTATACTCTGATTGGAAAGTGTGTCCGTATTGTTGAAAAAAACAGAAAAAGTTAAAAATAAAAAAAGATGATTAAATCATCTTTTTTTATTTAGTAGTTTTTTTCTCTATTTCAAAGAAGCTATCAATTAATTTTCTATAAGCCATTCTTTGTCTTAGTTCTTCGTAATATTTATTACCAGGAACATATAACTCTTTCAATCTAGCTAGTACATCTTTTGAACCATAATTAGCAAGAATATTTTCTACTTCTACTTTTAATTCTTTATCTGTTACTTCAGTTTTTTCTGTTTCATTTAGTTTATGTAAAATTAATTCTCCTTGTAATCTTTTTAAGGCTACAGTTTTTACATTTTTTTCTTTATATGTTTCTTCATCCATTTTTAAGCTTTCTAGATAGTCTGATATTTTCATTCCATCTTTTGCTATGTTTTCTTTTATTTCAGAGTAAACTTTTTCTATTTGGTTTTTTAATAAACCATTACCTATTTCCATTTTAGTTACTTTTAGAAGTTCATCTATTAGTTTAGTTTCTTCATCTATTCTAGCATTTGATTCTTTAGTACCTGTTATTTCTTCTTTTATTAATTTTTTGAATCCATCTAAATCAAGTTTTTTACCTCTTAATTGCTCGATAAACTCAGGAGTAAATTCTGGTTTAACTGCTTTTTCTAATTTTTTAATATTTACTTTAAAACTAGTTTTTTTACCAGCAAAATCAGCGTTATGATAATCTTTTGGAAAATCAATTGGTAATACTAATTCATCACCTACTTTTGCTCAAGCAATTTGTTCTTCAAAACCAGGAACTAATATATTTGTTCCAAGTACAAGAGGGTATTCGACCATAGAAGTATTTTCTAGAACGTCTCCATTTTCAGAACCTTCTGTATCAATAGTTACTCTATCTCACATTTTAGCTTTTGCAGTTTTGCTTGTTGTTTCTTCAAATTTTGTAAATTTTGTTTCTATTTGTTCTAATGCAGTTTTAACTTCAGCAGCACTTACTGTAATTTTTTGTTTTTTAAGTTTAATTTTTCTATATTTTGAATCTATTTCTATAGTAGGGAATACTTCAATATGAATTTTGAATTTAAGAGGAGATTCAGAAATTATTTCTTTTATTTCAGCTTGTGCAACTGGCATTATTTTTTCTTTTCTAAGCGCTTCTCTATAAATACCATCGATTGCAAAATCAATAGACATTTTATTAATATATTCATCTCCATATTGTCTAACTAAAATATTTTCAGGTATTTTAGCTCATTTTCTAAATCATTTTATATCAGCATTTTTTTCTAAGTGTTCTAGGGCCTGTTTTCTATATTTTGCTACATTTTTAGCTTCTTCTTCTACTACTAATTCTACAATTGAATCTGGAAGTAAATTTTTCTCTATTTTCATGTGTCTTTTTTAAATTATAAATAACGCGAGGATTATATTAGTAATTGTATAAAAGGCAAGAAAAAAACAGGTCTAGATTAATCTAGACCTGTTTTTTAATCATAATAATTTCACATTCTATAATCATAATTTCAGATTTCATCATTATATTCATATATAATTCAATAGTCTTCGTATTGTTGAAAATCAACGGGAAGATAATCCATGAATCATTCATCAAATAATTCTTTTGCATTTATACTTGGTTCTCAATTTTTTGCTTGATATTTTTTATCAGCTCTTTCAATATATTCTAGATTAAGTTCACGAATTGCTTTGTTCAAATAATTTACACATTTAGTATCTGATAGAATATCATCCTCTTTTTCTTCAGAAAATTCTCAGTATATTTTTGTTCTAGTTTCTCAAATATTTTTTAATATCACTCAACTAAGAGGAACATTTTTATTTATAAATATTTCGGCTCCAGCTTGTTCTAGATCTCCAGCAAATTTTAAACAAAGTTCATCTTCAGTTTCAATAAATTTGGCTATATTTAAAAACATAAAATATGCTTTTTCTCTATCTCATCATTTTCATGACATTATAGCAGCCATTATTCTTGATCATGATAATCCATCTTCTATTGCACTAGCTATTTTATAATATAGAGCAGCCTCGTTTGGCTGATTTTTATAATAGTAGTATATATATGCTAGATAGTAGGGTATATTATATTCAGAACAAGGATCTTTATATTTTTCTTCTGTCCAAATTTTTTGAAGATTATTTTCATTTTTTATTAATTCAATTTTTTCTGGGTCACAGAAATTTTTAATTCATTTTAATCATAAACTTATTCATTCATCTATATTTCTTGTTTGCTCTTCATCTGATAATTCTTCATATCTTTGATTATAACTAGGCAACAATAATTGACCTATAGTATAAGGGTGTTCAAAATATGGATTTAATTCAGTAACTAAATCTAAAATTACATATAAATATTTTTTATATTCAGATCAAATAGCATTTCATCATATATATTGTATTGTTTCTAACCAATATATATCTGCTCTCAAGTTTTTATATCAAAATGAACTATTTACTGCAGCTTCCTTTGTTGGTAGATTTTCTGGATGCTCTATGAAACTTCTTTTGATTTCTATATGTTTAGTATAATTAAGTGAATTAACCTGATAAAAACCAATTATAGATAATATTAATAAACTTACAGTTATTAATCTCTTGTTTACTTTTTTCATTTTTTTATTTAATTTTTAAATATCATCACCATCAATATCGATAGTAAGTTTAGGTTGTTCTTTACAAATATATAGTCTTCTTTCTTTTCATTCTCATATACTTTTTGTAGAAATTGTTTTATCATTTAGATCTGAAACGAAAGAATGTATTTTTTTTCTTTCATATGCTCAATAGAATGGAAGACATGCATCTTTACCAGTTCTCTCCACATATGCTATTTCTTTTTTTATAAAATCGAATAATCTATCATCTTTAGTTTTCATATAGTCATTAATTTCTATATGAAGTTTAATTCTTTCTCAAAGCTTTTTTCAAGCCATTAATCTCAATATATTCTGTAGAGCATCTAGGTTCCTTCCGTGCGGTCATATAAGCATTCCAGAGTCTTCTGTTTTTATTTTCATATTGAAAATTTTTTTTTCTTCGCTATTTATTACTTCCAAAGAATCTATATTTATATTTAGTTTTTCAAAGAAGTCCAAGCCTAATGCCTTTATCTCGTTTTGCATATAATTTCTTTTATTGTATAAAACTATAAAAAGATTAATAAAAAAAAGTCTTTTTACAAGTTTTTATATTTTTTTGACTTTTATAAAAAAATACTTATTCTGTGCCAAAGATTTTCTTTATTTATTCAGTAACTTTAATAATGCCAGATAAAAAAATAGTAGATGATTATTATTCTCAAATTAATCCTTCATCTGATGATTCAAATAAAAAAGCTTTGTCTAAAAAACCAAAAATAGTAGCAAAGAAAAAAATAATTGTAAAAAAACCAAAAGTAACTCCTGTAAATGAAGCTACTCCTTCTTGAGATGTTAAAAATAATAATCCTGTTAAAAAAGTAGTTGTTTGAAAAGATTCCTTAAAGTCAAAATGATTTGTTCAAAGGATGGATATTGTAAAAAGACCCAATAACTGATGAGTTAAAAAAGAATGATCAGCTTGAAAAGACTGAGCAAGAGTCGATAATAAACCAAGAAAGTTTACTATAATCAAAAGATGAGATCCAAATTATGTAGATAGATCAAAGAAAAGAACAACTGCTTCTGAATGAAATGGTGTTAAATTCAAGCTAAGAGGAGCAAATGACTCTCAGGCAAAAAAATTTACTAATAATAAAAAATCAACAAAATGATCTAGTTTTGATGCGTCTAAAGATGCTAAAAAATCAAAATTAGCTTGATGAGATAGAAGAACAAGATGAAAATTTAATTTTGGAAGAGAACAAGAAGTAACATTCACAAGATCAAATAAAGTTAATAAAAAAGAAGAAAAAAATATTGAAGATATTAAACAAAATTTGGTAGATAGAAAATGAGAAACTGTTATAGTATCTGAATTTTTGACATTAAAGGAACTTTCAGAAAAAATTTGAACAGCATTACCAATGCTAATGGCTGAGTTTATGAAGAACTGAATGATGGTTAATATAAATTCAAAAATTGATTTTGATTCAGCTTCTATTGTGGCTGAGGCATTTGAAGTTAAATTAGAAAAAGACGCATCAGGTGGAGCATCTGTTGAGGATATTATTACATGAGATATATCTGAATTATTAAAAGAAGATGATTCTTCTAAATTAAAACCTAGAGGGCCTGTTGTTTCGATTATGTGACATGTTGATCATGGTAAAACATCACTTTTGGATTATATTAGAAAAGCAAAAGTTGCTTCAGGTGAAGCTGGTTGAATCACGCAAAGTATATGAGCATATCAAGTAGAATTAGATAATTGAAAAATTACCTTTTTAGATACTCCATGACATGAAGCCTTTACTATAATGAGAGCTAGATGAGCAAAATTAACAGATATTGCTATTTTAGTGGTAGCTGCTGATGAATGAGTAAAACCTCAGACTATAGAATCAATTAATCATGCAAAAGAGGCGGGAATTCCTGTTATAGTTGCTATAAATAAGATGGATAAAGAATGAGCTAATCCAGATCATGTTAAATGACAATTATCAGAAAATGGTTTAACTCCTGAAGATTGGGGAGGAGATACTCCTATGGTTCCAGTTTCAGCACAAACAGGATTTTGAATTGAGGATTTATTAGAAATTATTCTTTTAGTTGCTGAAATGAAGGAATTAAAAGCAAATCCTGATAGATCTTGAATTGCTACTATTATAGAATCACATCTAGATAGTAAATTAGGTCCAGTTGCAACAGTTTTAGTTAATGCTTGAACAGTTAAAATGTGAGACAATATTGTATGTCAGGATTCTTGTTGAAAAATTAAAGTATTAAAAAATTATACTAATCATGGTGTGAAATTTGCATTTCCATGAGAACCAGTTTTAATTGTTTGATTAAATAGAGTTGTTGATGGTTGAGATATTTTACAAGTAGTTAATACTGTAGAATTAGCAAAACAAAAAGCAGAAGAATATAGAACAATATTAGCAAAACAAAAACTTGCTGGAGCTTCTTGATTAGCATTATTAATGTCAAAAATAAAGGCTTGAAACTTAAAACAATTAAAAGTAATATTAAAAGCTGATACAAATTGATCTCTAGAAGCGATTAGAGGTTCATTATTGAAATTATCTACTCCAGAGACAACAGTTGAGGTAATTCATGCATGAGTATGATCTATTTCTGAGGGGGATATAGTTATGGGGCAATGAAGTGAAGCAATACTTGTGTGATTTAATGTATGAGTATTACCGACTGCTAAATGAGTACTAGATTCATCATGAGTAGAATATATTAGTAGTGAAATAATCTATCATATTACAGAAAGAATTGAAAAAATTATTACCTGAATGCTTGATCCAAAAGAAATTGATATTGATCTTGGTAAAGCTAAAGTTTGAGGAGTCTTCTTTACATGAAAATGATTTATGATTCTTTGACTTAAAATTGAGGCAGATAATAAAATTGAAAATAATGCATTAGTAAGAGTTATTAGAAAGAAAAAAATGCTATGAGTTTGAAAAATAGAATCATTGAAAAGTTGAACACTAGAAGTAAAGGATTTAGAGTGACCAATTGAGTGTTGAATTAAATTTGTTTGAAATGTATCTGTTGAAGATGGAGATGATTTAGAAATTCATAAGGTTGAAATACAAAAATAGATAAATTGAGTCTATATTTTGTATTTTGCTTATTTTTGTGTTAATATATATGTAGTTATTATTAATAGTATAAATTATGTCTATTTTAGATTGAATAGAGATTCTCTCAGATTTATTAGAAACTGAAAGGGAAGAGCTATCAATGTTCTGTCAAGAAAAACATCTATCCGCATGAGATGTATTATTTAATGAGGAAGATGAGGCTTCGGCAATGTATATATTAAAAGAGTGAAATATTGAAATTTCTAGAAATATAGACTGAGAAAAAGTTATTCTATGAGAAGTGCATTCAGAAGAAATTTTATGAGAAATGGCTTTATTTTGAGATGTAAACAAAAGAATGGCTACTGCTACTGCATCTGAATCATGTGTATTGATAGTTATTTTATCATTTTCTATAAAGGAACTTACATATAAACATCCAGACTTACTATGAAAAATTAAAATGATAATTAATGATAGGATGATTAGCAATAAAAATAAATAATTATTCTAGTAATCAAAAATGAATTTTGTCAAAGCGAAATATTAAATTTTATTTAATATTTCGCTTTTTTATTTATAATAAAAATATCTTTAAAAAATGAGAGATTATAATTAGTAATTAAAGACTTCAATAGTCAATAATATCTAACAAAAAGAGGGGAAAGCAAAAAAACTTCAAAAAAGATTTGCATTTCATTCTTTTATACATATGATACCGGCACTTCGTAATTTTAATCGACTTTATTTATGTCAAATAAACAAGATAAAATAGAGGTAGAGTGAACAATTACAAAAGCTCTACCTGGCCTGGTTTTTGATATTCAATTACCAGAAGAGTTTTGATGATGAATTATTCAATGATATCTAAGTTGAAAAATGAGAAATAATTTTATAAAACTTATCGAATGAGATAAGGTATTAGTAGAATTATCACCTTATGATTTAACTAAGGGGAGAATAATCTTCAGGCAAAAATAGTTTTTATACTCAGTATAATGAGTTTAATTTAATTAATTTTTTTAATTATTTATGAAAGTAAGAGCTTCTGTAAAACCTATATGTGATAAATGTAAGGTTATAAAAAGAAAAGGTATTGTGAGAGTTATATGTGAAACTGCAAAACATAAACAAAGACAAGGTTAACATAAAACATTTAAAATATACTTTTAAACAAAATATTATTTAATATTTAATTATTAATTCGTATGGCAAGAATTTCTTGAGTAAATTTACCAAATGGTAAGCATGCAGAAATTGCATTAACTTATATATATGGTATTGGAAGAACTGCTGCTAATCTTATTTTAGCAAAAGTTAAAATTGAAAAAACAACAAAAATTGAAAAACTTTCTGAAGCTGATTTAGATAAAATCAGAGATGAAATAAAAGAAAATTATGTTGTTGAATGAGATCTTAGAAGATTGGTTTCTGGTAATATTAAAAGATTACAAGAAATAAATTGTTATAGAGGTCAAAGACATAGAAAGAGATTACCTGTTAGAGGACAAAGCACTAAAACTAATGCTAAGACTAGAAAAGGTAAATCTACAGCGGTAGCTGGTAAAAAGAAATAATAAATATATCTTAAGGATATATTAATACTTTATAAAAATATTTACATTAAATTATGGCTAAACCAACTGTAAAGAAAAGTAAAAAAACTAGACAAATAATTCCACATGGACAAGCTCATATTATGGCTTCGTTTAATAATACTATTGTTAGTATTACAGATGAAAAAGGTAATGTGTTAACTTGGTCTACTGGATGATCTGCTGGTTTTAAAGGTGCAAGAGAGTCTACTCCTTACGCTGCTCAAATTACTGCTGAGCAAGCAATGGAAAAAGCTAAAACTCTACATTCTGTTGAAACTGTTGACGTTTACGTTAAAGGAATCGGTATTTGAAGAGAACAAGCTATTAGAGGGTTAATATCAACTGGTGTTGAGCTTAGAGCTATATATGATGTTACTCCAATTCCACACAATGGGTGTAGAAAAAAGAAAGTTAGAAAATTATAATTCTTTCTTTAAATATATTAAAACAGATATTAACTTTAAAATTTTAAATTTAATTTAACATGAGGTACACTTGACCAAAGAAAAAACTTTGTAGAAGAGAAGGTGTTAATTTGTTTGGTACTGAAAAATATGATTTAAACAATTCTAAGAGAGCTCCTCTAAGATCTAGAAAATCGTCAGAATTCGGTACTCAATTAAGAAAAAAACAATTAGCAAAAAGAATGTTTTGATTATCTGAAAAACAATTCGTTTCTTATTTTAAGAAAGCACAAAAATCTACTGCTGAATGAACTACATGAGAAAAAATGTTAAAACTAATCGAATTAAGATTAGATAATGTAGTTTACAGAGCTAACTTCGCTAGAACTAGAATCCAATCTAGACAATTTGTAAGTCATGCTCATTTCACAGTTAATTGAGTGAAAGTAGATGTTCCATCTATTTCAGTTAAAATTTGAGATGTTATCGCTTTGAGAGATAAACTAAAAGAAAGTCCTTTATATAAATCTTTATTAGAAGAATTAGAAGAATTTTCAAAACAAAATAAAGGTAGCGTTTCTGGATGTAAATGGATAGAAGTAGATTCTAAAAAATTAACAATTACTATAACTGCTCTACCTACTAAAGAAGATTTCGAACAAATAATTGATATCCAAAAAATAGTAGAGTTTTATTCTAAATAGTTTAATTATTTTTGTAATCAATTTAAAATATGCATATTATACATAATACAATTGGGGTACCTAAAATCATACAAAAGGACTTAGAAAATAACTCAGCTTCTTTTACAGTATGACCATTACCTAAAGGTTATGGAGTAACGATTTGAAATTCTCTTAGAAGAACATTATTATCTTCTATACCTGGAACTAGAATAACTTGAATAAAAGTTGCATGAGTTAGTCATGAATATTCAACTCTTCCATGAGTTAAGGATAGTATTATTGATATTATACTTAATCTAAAAGGATTAGTTTTAAATAAAGCTGATACTGGAATTGAATGGTTAAAACTTTCAAAAAAGAAAGCATGAAAAGTTACTGCAGCTGATATAAAAGCTCCTGCTGGTATAGAAATCTTAAATAAAGATTTATATATCACAGAAATTGATCAAGATTGATTAGAACTGAATATAGATATAAGAGTTGAAAAATGAGTTTGATACTTAACTATTGAAGAACTAAAGGATAAAGAGGAAGATGTTGAAGTATTACTTGTTGATGCAAACTTCTCTCCGGTTGTAAATGTTAAATATAACATTGAACAAGCAAGATTTTGAGAAATGACTAATTTAGATTCTCTTGAAATGGTAGTTACAACAAATGGAGCAATTTCTCCAGTTGATGCAATTAAATTTTCATGAGATATGCTAACTTCATATTTTTCTATATTTAACGAAGATTCTTTACAAGTTGAATGACAATTCATTTCAAATGTAACTGAATTAATAAATAAAGAAAAAGAAGAGGTACAAGAAGAATTAGAAAAAGAAACTTATACTCCTATTGAAATTATGGGATTATCTCCTAGAACATTGAACGCGTTAATTAATTGAGATATACTTTCAATTGAAAAACTTACTAAATGTACTGAAACAAAACTTTCTTCTATCAAATGATTTGGTAAGAAAGCAATGACTGAGATAAGATCATCTCTTGCTGAAAGAGGATTAAAATTATTAGGGGATGATTAAGAATTCTATTTATAACTATTACACTTATTAAAAATGAGACATAGAGTTAGAAAAAATTTAAAGTTTAATAACAAAAGCTTCTCACATAGAGATCTTATGCAAAGAAACTTACTAACATCTTTTTTCATGCACAAATCAATTAAAACAACTGTAAAAAAAGCTAAATTAATAGTTCCTATGGTTGATAAATTAATTAATGTTGCTAATACTAAAGATGAAATGAATGCAATTAGATATGTAATGAAATATCTATTTACAAAAGAAGCTTCACTTGAATTATTCAAGAATGTTGCTCCAAAATATAAAGGAAATAAAACCTCTGGTTTTACAAGAGCTACTGCCGTTAATCTAAGAGATTGAGACAATGCTAAAATTGTAAAATTAGAACTAGTTTAATTTAATTACGTTTAATTTAATAGACATGAAAACTATTACTCCAACACAATTAAAAGGAGACGAAAGAAAATGGTATGTAATCGATGCTAAAGGTCAAACTTTAGGTAGATTAGCAACTCAACTTTCTGTTATTCTAAAAGGAAAAAACAAAGCATCGTTTGCTCCACATTTAGATAATGGTGATTACGTAGTTGTAACTAACTGTGATAAATTTAAAGTTACTTGAAAAAAAATGACTGATAAAATGTATTACAGACATACTGGTTACTTAGGTGGTCTTAAAGAAATATCTCTTGAAGATTTATTGGTTAAAAAACCTACTAAAGCATTAGAACTTGCTATTAGTGGAATGTTACCAAAAAATAAATTAAGAGCTGGAATGTTATCTAGATTGAAATTATTCACTTGAGATGATCATTCATATGTTGCTCAAAAACCAGAACTTATAAAATAATAAACTGTTATGGCAAATAAATACACTTATACTATTTGAAAAAGAAAAACTGCATCTGCTCAAGTAAAACTATTTGAGGGGAAAGGTGAGGATAAAGTTAATGGTAAAAAAATAACTGAATATATTACTAGATCAGATTTATTTGATACTATTTACTCTCCACTTAAACTTTGTAAAATAAAAGATAAATTTTATTTTGAAGTTGCAATTTCTGGTTCAGGAATCTCAGCTCAAGCTGAAGCTATTAGACATGGACTTGCTAGAAGCCTTGCTTCAAGTGATGAAGGGTTTAAAAAAGTTTTAAAAGCTGCTGGATTACTTACTAGAGATGCTAGAAAAGTGGAAAGAAAGAAACCTGGTAAACATAAAGCCAGAAAAGGAATGCAATGGTCAAAAAGATAATTTTTGACTTAAGTTATATTTTATATATAATCTTTGCGTTTTAAAAAATGAAATGAAAATTTCAATAATTTACTAACTATAATTGAAAAATGCCTACTATTAATCAATTAATTAAAAGAAAGAGAAAAACTCCATCTACTAAGAGTAAATCTCCTGCATTACAAATGACTAAAAATTCTATTAAGAAAACTACGTCTATAATGCCTGGAGGATGTCCTCAAAAAAGATGAGTTTGTGTTAAAGTAACTACTATGACACCTAAAAAACCAAATTCTGCCTTAAGAAAAGTTGCAAGAGTTAGATTAACTAACGGAATGGAAGTTAATGCATATATTGGTGGTGAAGGTCATAACTTACAAGAGCATTCTGTTGTTGCTATCAGAGGTGGTAGAGCAAAGGATTTACCATGAGTAAGATACCATGTTGTTAGATGAGTACTGGATTGTGAAGGTGTTCAAAACAGAAAACAAGGTAGATCATTATATGGTGCTAAAAAACCTAAATAGAAAATAAATCCATTTTAATTGGAAATTTTCGCGGAGTAAGCTCAACAATTGCTGAAAAAATCCGTATTTATTATTAATTGTTACAAAAACATGAAAATGAATCAAGATATGTCTATGATGGACAAATTTACTAACTATGTAATGTTCGATGGTAAAAAAAGTTTAGCTAAAAAAATTATGGCTGATACTTTTGAAGAAATTAAATCTAAAGGACAAAAAAATCCTGCTGCTATTTTTGATAAAGCTATAGAAAATATTCTTCCTAGAATTGAAGTTAGACCAAAGAGAGTTTGAGGTTCTATATATCAAGTTCCTCAAGAAGTAAAACCTAAAAGACAATTATTTTTAGCATCTAAATGGTTAATTGATGCTGCTAGAAGTAAAAAAGGTGCTGCTTTTTCTAAGTTTCTTGCTTGAGAGTTAATCGAAGCAGCTAATGAAACTGGTACTGCTTTTAAGAAAAAACTTGAAGTTTACAAGATGGCAGAAGCTAATAAAGCATTTGCTAGATTTGCAAAAAGATAGTAGAAAAAATATTTAATTATTAATTTTTAAAAAAGATGGCTCATAAGAAAGCTCAATGATCTACTAGTAATGGTAGAGATAGTAATGCCAAAAGACTTGGTGTGAAATTATTTGGGGGACAAAAAGCTATTTCAGGAAATATTATTGTTAAACAAAAAGGTAATAAATTCTGGCCAGCTCAAGGTGTTTCTCAATGAAGAGATTTTACTCTTTTCGCTACTTCTGAAGGAACTGTAAGTTTTTTCGAAAAGAAAAGAAAAAGATTTGATGGAAGAGTATACAAAGATACTTACGTTTCAGTTGTATAGTTATTAAATAATTCTTAGTTCTTAAATTAGATTTAAGACCTGGGAATTTTTTTTGTGCATAAAAAATCCCACATTCCATGTGGGCATTTAATCATGATTCCTTTCTTAGTAAATTAGAAGCGCTATCTCTGTATTCTGAGATAGAGGACAGTTATAGTTACTGTCTACGGCATTGTTATAAAAAAACAATAAGGTAAGCCTCTAATAAACAAAGTTAATCATAATGATAAATAAATAATAAACAATATAATTATTTTATAACATCTCCTGGATTTGTATAACAATCATTTTCTAATATTCTTCATGGCATAGATGAAGTATTGATTCATGTTTTACAATTATCTCATATTATTATTCATAATTTTTGTAATCATGTATCTACTAATTCTCATTTAATAGGAACTCTTATATTTGCTTTATCATGTCTAAGATTTGCAGTTAAAAATCATCAACCTAGGTTTATATTAGATCATAGTATAGAGTCTCAAACATAGCTTAAATGAGCTATATTTGTATTATCTCAAATGCTTGTATTCTTTATTTCTACTGCATTTCATATCCTACATGATTCTCAGATAGTAGTTCCATTTCTCAGGTATGTATTTGGTCATATATTAGAGTCTTTTCCTATATAACAGTTTCATTCTATGTAAGTACCAGATTTAAGGATAGCTCACTCTTCTAAAATGATATTTCATTTAATAGTTACTCATTCTTCAACTGTTCATTTTATATTAGATTTTGACAAGTTGTCCAAAAATTGTGCATTTGCTGTTAAAATGTCCCAAGGATATCATATATCAATAAACTCTCATTCTATCTCAAAAGCTTTGAAAGGGAACTGCTTAACAAACTCATTAATAGCGTCTGTTATTTCATATTCTCATCTTTTAGATATTTTAATATTTTTGACTATTTCAAATATTTTAGAATCAAATTTATAAATTCATAAGTTGGATAGGTTTCATATTTGTTCTATTTCTTTTGAATTTGGTTTTTCAACTATATTTAAAATATTATCATCATTATCTATTTTATATATTCAGTATTTTTCGGGATTTGATACCTTTTGTACTAATACTCAGTATCAATTAAAATTAACTAACTTTTCTATATCTTTATAATCAAATATACTATCTCAGTTCATAATAATTACATCCATATCCGATTCTATTCATTTTATAGCAGCTCATGTACCTTTTTCACTCGATTGTTCTTTATATGTTACTTTTACTCATTTATAAGTATTTCAAACTGCTTTTTTAATTAAATCTTGTTTATATTTAACTATTATTATTATTTCAGCCACGTGCTTATAAATAGATTCTAAATTATACTCTAATATAGTTTTTCAAAATATTTTAATAAGTGGCTTTGGAACGGTATTTGTTATGGGTTTTAAACGAGTTCATTCTCCTGCGGCTAATATAATTGCTTTCATATTTTTTGTATGTAATTAATATTTTTATTATTATAAACTAGCTTGAGTAAAAAGCAAAATTATATTAATTATTTTTTCACTATTTTTTAACATAAAAAATACTATTTTTACTTGATTACTAAGACATTATCAGTATATTTAATTAGTAATATTTTAAGTTATAAATAAGTTATAAATATGGCAGAAAATGAAAAATCAGAATTGGATAATGAACTAGAAGAAAACGAAAATTTAGAAGAACAAACTGAGTTGGATGTACCGACATGAATTGTATATAAATGAGATACAGATAGAAGTATAAGAAAAGAAATGGAAACTTGTTATCTTGATTATGCGATGAGTGTAATTGTTTCAAGAGCACTTCCAGATATAAGAGATGGTTTTAAACCAGTTCATAGAAGAATAATGTATTCTATGCATGAACAAGGATTAAAAGCTAGTGCAAAATTTAGAAAATCAGCAACAGTTGTCTGACATGTATTATGATCTTATCATCCACATGGTGATAGTTCTGTATATGAGGCTATGGTTAGAATGGCACAAGATTTTTCTCTTAGATACCCACTTGTAAATGGTCAGGGTAACTTTTGATCTATGGATGGCGATGGAGCTGCTGCATACAGATATACGGAAGCAAAAATGACTAAATTGGCAGAGTTTATGCTTGCTGATATAGAAAAAGAAACTGTTGATTTTAGAGATAATTTTGATACAACAAAACAAGAACCAACTGTTATGCCGACTAGAATTCCTAACTTACTTATGAACTGAGTAATGGGTATTGCAGTAGGTATGGCAACTAATATTCCTCCTCATAATTTAACAGAATTAATTGATGCAATAGAATTTTTATTAAAAGTTCCAAATCCTGAAGAAGTTACCGTTGAAGATTTAATGGGGTATGTTAAAGGTCCTGATTTTCCAACGGGTTGAATTGTTTATGATAAAGAAGCAATGTTAACTGCTTATTCTACAGGTAGAGGTTCAGTAAAAATGAGATGAATAGCTACTATAGAAGAGGGCAGAAAATGAAGAAATATAATCAATATATCAGAGATTCCATATGGTCTTAATAAATCTAGTTTAGTAGAAAAAATAGCTGATTTAGTTAGAGATAAAAAAATTGTTTGAATATCTGATTTAAGAGATGAATCAAATAAAGATTCAGTTAGAATTATAGTTGAACTTAAAAAAGATGCTTTTCCTAAAAAAGTATTAAATCTTTTATATAAACTTACTCAACTTCAAACAAGTTTTGGTTATAATATGATAGGTCTATGAGAAAGGGGAAGACAACCTAGATTATATAACTTAAAAGACTTCTTAGATGCATTTATAGTTCATAGAAAAGAAGTTGTAGAGAGAAGAACAATATATGAATTAAAAATTGCAGAAGCAAGAGCTCATATTTTAGAAGGTCTTAAAAAAGCACTTGATCATATTGATGAAATCATAAAAACTATTAAAGCAGCTGATACAAAAGATAATGCTAGAACAGCTTTAATAAAACAATTTGCTTTTACTCATATTCAAGCAGAAGCTATTTTAGAAATGAAGCTAAATAAATTAGCTGGTTTAGAAAGAAAAAAGCTTGAAGATGAATTAAATGAAAAATTACTTATAATATCTGATTTAAAAGATATTTTAGCAAAACCAGAAAGAATAGTTTCTATTATAATTGAAGAATTAGATGAAATTAAAGATAAATTTGGTGATGAAAGAAGAACTCAAGTAAATGCAGGTAAAATTTGAGAATTTAATGCAAAAGATACAATTCCAAATGAGGAAGTCTTCGTTGTATTAACTAAAAATTCTTATATAAAAAGATTAAAAGCAGATAGTTTTAGAACTCAAAGAAGAGGTGGTAAATGAGTAGCAACATGATCAAAAGCAGATGATGAGATTAAATTACTTATTTCTACACAAAATCATTCTGATTTGTTATATTTTACTACTCAAGGTAGAGTATTTACACTTCCAGCTTATGAAATACCAGAACAAAATAGAACTGCTAAATGACAACCAGTAATTAATTTTATAGGTCTACAAAAAAATGAAGAAGTAGCAGCTATTATGGATGTATCAAAAGAACATGGTAAATATTTATTCTTTGTTACAAAAAATGGTCAAGTTAAAAAACTTGAAATGGATCAAGTTCAAAATATTAGAGCAAACTGATTAAAGGTACTTTGAGTAAAAGATGATGATTCACTTTCTTGGGTAAAGACAACTACTTGAGATGATAGTATTTTTATTGCTACTAAAGAAGGTAAGGCTATTCAATTTTCAGAAGATGATGTTAGACCAATGGGTAGAGCAGCATCATGAGTAAGATGAATTAGATTAAAACCAGATGATAGAGTGGTTGAAGTTACTATTGTTTGAGAAAATGATATGTTTGTTTTTATTGTTACAGAAAATGGTATGTGAAAACTTACCTTAATTGATGAATATAGAAATCAAAAAAGATGAGGATCTTGAGTAAAAGCAATGGCTGTTACTGCAAAGACTGGTAAATTAATATCTGCTAATATGTTATCTGAAGAAGATAGAAAAATAGCAGAAATTATATTAATATCAAAATGATGACAAACTATTAGAATGACACTTAAATGAATTAGAAAAACTTCTAGAGTTACACAATGAGTAATTTTAACTAAGTTAAAACAGGCTTGAGATAAAGTTGTTAGGGCTTCAATCGTTAGAGATGGTGAAGATGCTGATGCATAATAAAAAAAGAGCTTTTAGCTCTTTTTTTATTATTTTAACCATTGATCTATTTCTTTTCAGTCAATTTTTATATCAAGCTTTAATTCTAATTTTTCAATTATATTTATTATTATATTGGTAATTCTTCAAGATCAGAAATTTTTTTTCAACCCTCTTAATAAAGATATAAAACTATTATTTGTTTCATCTTTTATTATTCAAAATGAATAAAAAATATATGTAAGTTTATTTATTTTCTTTCATTTAGCATTAAACGCATTTATTGAAAAAGAATTTCATTTACTCTTTTCTAAAATAGCATCTACTTCATCCTTAGTTTCTTTAACTCTTTTTCTATTTAGTTTGGATAATCATCAAGTTCCTTTTAATTCAGATTTATTTTTATCTTTTTGATTTTTTCAAGGTGTTTCTTCGTGTTTTCATCTTGGTTTCCATTTAAAAGTTTTTCTAAACATATTGCTTAAAGTTGTATTTGGAAAATCAAGTTCTAGTTCATTTTTGATTATTTTTTCGATTCATCTAAAATCTATTTGTCTTTCATAGTATAGATAGTATAGGTATTCAACTGGGTCTGCTCAGTTTTCATATCTGTTACTTAAAGCTGTTTTTAGATTTGCTAACCTGAGTTTAGGTTTGTTGTATCTTCAATTGAATTGCTTATTTTCATTAGTATGTTCATTCAAAAAATCATCCATATTTTTTATAAATCCATTAGTGTTTGGAAAATTTGGACAAAAAATCTCTTTGTTTATTTTTGTTATATAGTTTTTCATTTTTATTTACTTAATTCTCTAAATTTATTTGTTTGAAAATAAGCTCAACCTATTATTCATTTAGTTCTAAGGTAAGCTGTAAATTTATCTTCTCATTCTATATTAAAGGTTCTAGAATCACTTAATCATGAACTGATTCATGAAAATTCTCTTAATTTTTGTTCTACTGAATTTAGATTAGTTAAATTACTTTTTTCTTGTTCTCAAGGATTTTCTATATTTGAAATAAATGTTAATAATCTATTTCAAAACTTTCTTAATTCTTCATCTTTTATTGAATCACCATCGTTAGGATTTATATTTATATCTCAAATAGCTAGTAAAAGATTTTCTCTATGTTCCCACACTCATTCCAGATTTAATTTTTTGAAAAATTCATAAAAATTGATTAAATTTTCAGTTGCTTCTGGATTTCAAAGAGTAAGATTTTTTTCTTTTTCGGAAATAACTAATCATTCAATTTTTTCTCAGTTTTTTCATAATATATTATATTTTCATTCTCAAACTGGGGAGTAGCTATCTTCAGTAGGAGCATAATAATTATTAGAAGTATCACTAATTTTGTCTTGTTCTATATCATTATTTTCATCCTCATGTTCATCTAATTCTTCTTCATTGTTTTCTGTTTCAGAATTACTTTTTTCCATTTCTTCATATCAGTATCACTTGTAGTCTTTAACACTTTCAACTATATTAAAATTGTACTTCTTTTGTAGGTCTGTAAACCTTTTAATAGCTGGATCTATAGTTGATAATAAGTTTAGTGCATAGTATTCATCAGAATCTTTTATTAACGAGTCTTTTGTTGAATCTTTTAGTTTATTAAGTAGTTTTGTATATTCAGAATAATTAGAAAATATATCTGTTAATTGATCATAATCCCTTACTCATATATTTTTTAGTACATTAAAGTAATTTTTGTTATTTTTAAAAACTTGAACTACTCATTTAAATTGAGTTCTACTAGCTAGTAACTCTTTGGCTTGCACTTTATTATAGTCTAATATTATATTAATTCATTCTTTATCTGTTGTTCTTACTGCTTCTGTTTTAGCTATAATCTCTTCAATTTGCCCTAAATTTAAATTTTCTCAATCTTTATCTAAGATTTGATCATGTAATAATAAAACTAGTGAATGAACATCAAAATCATCATTTATTTCAAATTTTTCTGCAAAAAAACTATAAGCATCTTCTCAGTTTTCTGTTGTAAATCAATCTAAAGAGCTTTTTAAAATATCTAGATTTATATTAGAATCTATATTTTTTACTTTTTCACCATCATGGGGATTAATGCTTGTTTTCTCTTGAGAGCTATTTTTTAAATTATCTAATGTTTCTAATAATTGTTTTAATCAATTTATAATATCTCAGCTTTCAGCTAATTTTTCTTGAATTTCTTTTTCAGCTGGGGATTGATTTAATTCATCTGTATCTAGTGAAAATAAACTATCATCTCAGTTTTCATAACGTCAAATAAGCTCTTTGATACTGTCTGTATCAAAAGTTTGTAACTCTTCTTGGCTTATATTATCTGTTATATTTTCTGGCATTTTTAAAAATTTAGTAGTGTATTTAATTCTTTTTCCTGTTCTAGTTTTTCATTAGATTCTTCTTGTTTAACTTTTATCATTTTTTCTTTTATCTTTATATTTTTTAACTCTTCTATTAATCATAAGTGCTCTTTATATTTTTTATCTAGTAAGTCATAAATTAATTTATAATTTCATGTTTTTAGAAAATTTAATAATTGTTCTAGCTCGTTTAAAGTAAGCAATTTTATACTTTGCTTTATAGGTAGTTGTATAGATTTATTCTCGATATAAATTAATATATTTAGAACTTCATCCTCTATTATTTTTCTAGTAGTGTTCATATATATTATTTAATATTTTCTCTTAGCTTATGTATATTGAAATATGCTCATCATATAATTCAAAATTGCCTAAGCGAGTACTTAAAAGGATCTTCTCATTCTATTCATTTTGTAGTATTATCACTCATAGATGATAGAGCTCATGAAAATTTTCTTAGCTCATTCTTCATTCAGTCTATATTAGATTTTTGTGAATACTCAGCATTGTTTTTTTGTTTTTTATTGTTCAAATTATTTACAATAGAGATAATAGAGTTTCAAAATTTTAGTAATTCTGCTTTTGATACAGAGTCTTTATCATTAAAATTTATATTCCTATTTCATATACTTATAGCTATTTCTTCTCTATATTCCCAAACTGATTCTAGATTTAATTCTCTGAAAAATTCATAAAAATTGATTAAGTTTTCAGTTGCTTCAGGATTTCATTCTATAATTTTCTTTTCTTTTTCTGATATAATTAGTCATTCAATAATTTCTCAACTTTCTGTTTGTAAAGAATATGATCACTTAGAAATTTCAACTGGTTTATAATTTATTTCTGAAGTCGAATTCGATACAGATGGAATATCAATATTTTCGTCGTTAAAATACTTAGATAATTTAGGGGATTTATTTACTATTTCTTGAATAGCTGCTTCTCTTCATTTTTCTTCTACTAAAATAGAATATTCATTAACTTCTTTTGATGTTAAATTATTTGATACATATTGAATTCTTTCAGCTAATTGTATTTCTTGATTTATTTGTGCAAATGCTTGTTTAGAATAATCTGTAGGATTATCGTTCATTTGTTTTAGAACTTGTTTTTTTTCTTCTAAATTTGCTCATGTAATGGCTGAAGCTAAGTTTTGAAATTCATTATCACTTAGTTTTTTATTTTTGTTGTCTAAATATTGAGATATATTATCACTTTCTATAAATCTTTGTAATTCTTTATCAGTAAATGCTCTTAAATCAAATGAACATGGTTCTTCTCAAGGTGTATTTAAAATTTTTATTCATTCTTTAAGTATAAATAATGAAAATTTTTCTATTTCTATTTTTAATTCTTCTGGAATTTGTCATTCTATTCTAGATTTAATAATATTTGTAGTAGTTTCTATAGCTTTTTCTTCTCAAATTTTATTAATTAATTCAACTTGAGCTATAGTTAATATTTTTTCAAATTTTTTTCTATCTTTTAATTTTGGTAAATTAGGACAAGATTTTGAATATTTTTCTGTAAAATTTTGTAATTTATTTATTGATACATTTCATATACTTGTAGGTAATTTATCTTCTGAAATATTTATAACTAATAAAGGATTTTCTATTATATCAGAAAAATTTATAACTTTTTCAATTATTTTTTCAAATCAAGCATCTTTAAGCATATTTTTAGCAATGGTATCTTTTGTTTTTTTCCATAAATATTTTAAATCTTTTGTTTTTTCTGATCAAAATTTTTCTATTAAAATATTTTTAGTAATTCATCAGTTTTCATTTAAATACATGATATAGTTAGCTATCTCACGAGAGTTTATGTCTTTTAATTTGAGACTTGGTTCTTGAAGTTTTGATTCAAAATCACTTATTTTAGTTATGTAGTTTCAAATTTCTTTGTTGAATCATTTTACATATCAGTTTCAGAATCATAAATCTGGACCTCATAGTATTTCATCTATTAATTCATCCTGAGAAGTATTTAAATCTGTAGTGTCTATTCATACTGAATCTAACAAATCACTGGTAATTCATACTGTTTCTGGTATAAATGCTAGTTTATCAAATACTGAATGTTCTTTTGAATCTCCACTAAGTTTATTTAATTGAGTTAATTCTAGTTTTATTAGATTTAGCTCGTTTTGAGTTATTGAGTTGTCATTTTTAAAACTATCGATTGCAGTTTGTCTTATTTCTTCATATTCTTTTTTAATTTCATCCGTATCTTTTCATTTTTCTTCTGCTAAATTGATTATATTATCTGCATCTTTAAGCACCTGAATGGTCTCTTTTCTTATTTCTTCAGATGTTGAATCAGATTCAGTTATTTGTTTTTGTATTTGTTCACTAGACATAGTGTTTATTTTTATAGTATATTTGTATTATTTTATCATAAAAATTCATATTTTTCAAAAAACTAATATGTAACTTGAAAAAAAATAGTTTTTTATTATGATAGAGCCGATATTATAACTAATATAGAGAGTAAATATGAATATTAAAAGTAGCGAAATAAGACAGAAATATCTTGATTTTTTTAAGTCTAAAAATCATGCTATAATTCCATCTGCATCGGTTGTACCAGAAAATGATCCAACTGTGCTTTTTAATACTGCTGGGATGCAACCATTAGTACCTTATTTAATGGGAGAAAAACATCCTTCAGGTAAAAGGTTAGTAGATTCACAAAAATGTATTAGGACTGGTGATATAGAAGAGGTGGGTGATAATTCTCATCTTACATTTTTCGAGATGTTAGGGAACTGGTCTCTTTGAGATTATTTTAAAAAAGAATCAATTGCTTATTCTTGGGAATTTTTAACTTCTAAAGATTGCTTAGCTCTTGACCCTAAAAAAATAGCTGTTACAGTTTTTGAAGGTGACAAAGATGCTCCAAGAGATGAAGAATCGGCTGATATTTGGTCTAATGTGTGAATGCCTAAAGATAGAATTTCGTATCTTCCTGCTTCAGAAAATTGGTGGGCTGCTGGTCCAACTGGACCATGCTGACCTGATTCAGAAATATTTTATTGGGTCGGTGAGTGAGAATTTCCGCCTAAGTGATCAAATGTAGAAAATGATGAAGATAATTGGATGGAAATCTGGAATAATGTATTCATGGAATACAATAGATTGGAAGATGGTAGTTTAGAAAAATTACCAAATCAAAATGTAGATACCGGTATGGGACTTGAAAGAATTACTACTGTATTGAACTGAGAAGTTTCTGTTTATCATACTGATATTTTTGAAGCAATAATAAATAAGGTAGTTGAGCTTTTGTGAGTAGAAAAGGGTATTGATAAGAGAAATTCAATTAGAGTAATTGCTGATCATTCTAGAACCGCAGCAGTTATGATTAGTGATTGAGTTTTACCTTCAAATGTAGATCAAGGTTATGTTCTTAGAAGACTTATTAGAATCGCTATTAGAAAAGCTTATAGCTTGGATTTTAAATGAGAATTTTTATATAAAGTAGCTGATGTTGTTATTGAAAAACTATGAGAAGCTTATCCTCATATGATAGAAAAGAAAAATGAAATAATATCTGAAATATTAAAAGAAGAAAAACAATTTTGAGAGACTTTAGAAAAGTGAATGAAAGAATTCAATAAACTTTTGGAGGGTTTTAAAATAGCAAAAGAAAGATCATGAGTTGAAATAACAAATATTTCATGAGACAAAGCTTTTAAGCTCTATGATACTTATGGATTTCCCCTTGAAATGACTATGGAATTAGCGCACGAAAATGGGTTAACAGTTTGAGTTGAATGATTTGAGGTGGCACATAAAAAACATCAAGAATTATCTAGAGCATGAGCTGAACAAAAATTTAAATGAGGATTAGCTGATGATAGTGAAGCAACAACAGCATTGCATAGTGCTACACATTTAATGTTAGCATGATTAAACGATGTATTAGGATGAGGAATTTCTCAAAAATGATCTAATATTACTCCTGAAAGATTGAGATTTGATTTTAATTTTGATAGAAAAGTTGAGAGAGATGAGCTTGATAAAGTGGAAGAATATGTAAATGAAGCAATTAAAAAATGATGTATAGTTGATTTGTCTAATATGGATAAGCAAGAGGCTAAAGAATCATGAGTAGAATGAAGCTTTTGGGAAAAATATCCTGATGTAGTAAAGGTATACAGTTTTCAATCAGCTGATGGAAAGGTGTATTCTAAAGAATTATGCTGAGGTCCTCATGTAGAAAATACAAATACAATGTGAAAGTTTAAGATAAAAAAAGAACAAGCAAGTAGTAGGTGAGTTAGAAGAATAAAAGCGGTTTTAATTAATGATTAATATATATTATTTATGTTAAAAAAATCAAATAAATTGAAAGTGTATTTAACTTGTCCTAATGATTTTGTAGAGCAAGTTAAAAAAGCTATTTGAGACGCTTGAGGGGCTAAAATGTGAAATTATTCTTATTGTTTTTTTGTATCTGATTGAAAATGATATTTTACACCTGAAAAGTGAGCCCATCCTAATATTTGAGAGCTTTGAAAAGCTGAAATAGTAGATGAAAAAATGATAGAATTTATGTGTGAAAGTGATGTGATAGAACAGGTAGTTAAAGAAATAAAAAGAGTTCATCCATATGAGGAAATAGGTATTGATATCCAAGAATTACTTGAGATATAATTTAATTTGAAAAATCTATATTTAATAAAAATGAATACAAAAGAGAAAATAAATATTACAACAATAGGTTGATGAAAAGGGAGTTATTGAATATTATCCTCTATAAGAGATAATGATGATTATAATATTTCCGCTATTATTTCTATGTCTGATAGTGGATGATCTACTGGAGTATTAAGAGATGAATTTTGAGTTTTACCGCCATGAGATGTACGTAGATGAGTTATGGCATTATCAAAAGAACATGAAATAGTTAAGCAGCTTTTTGATTATAGATATGACAAAGAATGCTCAGTATGAGGTCATAATTTATGAAATTTACTTATAACTGCAATGGCAGATATAACAGGTAGTTTTGATAAATGATTAAAACAGATTTCAAAAATGTTTAGAGTAAAGGGGAGAGTTATTCCGGTGACTTTAGAATTATCACATTTAAATGTTGAACTAGAGGATAAGACCATAGTTGAAAGTGAAACAAATATAGATTTAAAGTTAGATGAGAATTCATCTCCAATAAAAAAAGCCTATTTAACACCAGAAGTAAATGCAAATAATAAGGCTGTAAAAGCACTTGATAAATCTGACGTTATAATTATTTCTTTTTGAGATATTTATACTTCTATAGTTCCAAATTTACTTGTAAAAGGTATAAAGGAAGCTATTAAGGCTAATAAAAAAGCTAAAGTTGTATATTTCTGTAATCTTATGACAAAGCCGTGAGAAACTACTAATTTTGAGGCTATAGACTTTGTAAATGTAATTGAAAAATATTTGTGAGAGGGGATTATTGATTTTGTAATAGTAAATAACTGATATATCTCTGAAAGAGTAGCTGAAAAATATAAATCTTTAGAAAAAAAGAGTCCAGTTAAGGTAAAAAACCACGAACTTTTTAAGAATAAATCTTATAAGGTTATGGAAGCTGATTTACTTCATGAACATGATTGTGTTAGACATAGTTATGATAAGATTTCAAAAGTAATAGATAAACTTATAAGAAAAACTGTCAGATAAAAAGCTATAATATAAAATTATGGCTTTTTATATTAATTAGTAAATATTGACAAACTATAATTTATATATATTGTTAATATATCTTACTTAACAAAAGGTAATGATTTAAAGTGAAAGTATTAATAGTTTTTATTAAAATCTGTATGTATTGTTCAGTTACGGCATTTTTTGTAACTAGTTCATATATATCAATAAAAATTTATGATTTGGTTCTAATAAAGTTACCATATTATGAAAGTTTGTGGGAAGGGGGTTTTAGGACTGTCGAGAGTGTAGAAAAAGTATCTACTGCACTTTACCTGACAATTCCAGAACTCTCTAAAGAGGTTGCAAAAATAAGTACTTCTATGAAAACCATAGAGCAATCAATGGTTCGAATGGATTATTCTATTGGAACGATTTCTTTTACAATTTCCAATCAAATGGGACATATGAACAATCAAATGGGACAACTCAATGATAGTTTCCATCCTATGGGAATGATGAAAAAAATGATGTTTTGGTGAAAATAAGTATTGATAAATATCTTGTTTTCTAATTTTAAAAAAGGGACCTAAAAGGCCCCTTTTTTTATGTAAAATTATCTAATTTTTTTTCTAATTCTCTTAATTCTCTCTCTTCTTTTGCAAACTCTCAATTCTCTTTTGCCTGTTTAAGTTTTTCTTCTGCCATTATTTGAGCTATTTTCATATCACTAACATATTTAGCAACTTGAGCTTTGGTCATTTTAGCATTTGATCCTCCTGGTGCAAGTTCTGACATAATATATTAAAAATTAGTTAAATATTATAATTCTTTTCTTTCTCTTAGAGCGTTAACTATTGTTATGTTATCTGCATATTCTATATAACCAGATGAAAGTCATCTAGATAATTTTGTGACTTTTGTTTTGTATTTTAGACCTCTTTTTTCTATTTCCTCAGTTATATAACTACTTGTGGCTTCTCATTCAATATTTGGATTTGTTGCTAGAATTAGTTCTAGTTTATCATCTGAATTTTCTATTTTTTTAAATAATGATTCAAAATGTAAATCTCATATAAAAACTCAATTAATGGGGGATATTGCTCATCCGAGTATATGGTAAACTCATTTATATCATCTAGATTCTTCTAGTGTTATCATATCTAGATATTCTTCAACTATGGCTATAGTTCATTTATCTCTTGATTCTGATGAACAAATATTGCATGTATCTCTTGATATATCTGTAAGTGAATGACATGTATTACAAAAATGGACCTTATCTTTTATATTAAGTAAATTATCACTTAAATTGTCTATAAAGTTTTTATTCGAGTTTAATAGGAAAAAAGCTAATTTTGTAGCTGATTTTTCTCCTACTCAGGGAAGATAACTTATTGAATTAATTAGTTCTTTTAATGCTTCAGGCAAAACTTAAAATTTAAGAATAAGGATTTAATCAATTTTAATCACTTATTAATATTTGTAAATAAAAAAGCTATAAATATTAGTATTATATTTAAAATAATTATCAGAAATAGTAAAGTTGTTATTTTAAGAATAATTGGATTTATTATTTATATAAGTATTATTAATATAGTTAATTATAAATTAATATAATTTTATGAAAATACAAAAAATAAAATCTAATAACTCTTTAGCTTTCACATTAGTAGAACTGATAGTAGTAATAACTATTTTAGCTATTTTGGGTACAATTGCATTCATAAGTTTACAATGATATAGTAGTGATGCTAGGGATAGCGCTAGGATATCTGATGTAAATAACATGAAAACAAGTTTAGAATTATTCCATCTTAATTCTTGAAGATATCCTTTCCCAGATAATTCAGAGAATGTAACTTATAGTTGATGAACAGTAATTGTATGGAAACAATGAACACTTTGAGACACAGTTACAAGCCAATTATCAAAAAATCTAAATAAAAAACCATTAGATCCTTTATATGAAAAGGAATATATATATTCTGTAGTTGAGAATGCTAATGAATATCAAATATTGTCTGTATTTGAGTCAGACTTACAGGCAAATAATTTGTTATTAAATAATGTAAATGCATTAGATAATTCAAATGTAAGATTGGATGGTATATATAATTGATTATATATAAAGACTACGAACTATATAATACCGTCGCCAAGTATAGTAACATCACTTAATCCAGCTTGATTGGATTTTAGTATAGCAACTATTGGGTCACAAGTAACAGATGGGGGGACAAATATTCCAAATATATGAACAACTAAAGTCGTTCAGTCAACATGAGCATTAGTATTTAATGCTTTTGAAGTCTATGAATGAGTTTTAGATAAGAATTCAGATATAGGTTCATATGTATCAGCATATAATGTATTATTAAATACATATAGTTGATCAAGTATAATAAGCGATTGAGTAGTAAATGAATTATTAGTACAATCTAATGATGAAGAGAAGATAAATTTTGTAAATAGAGCAATATTAAAAAATAATAATAGTGTGGTAATATCTGATTGGAGAGATATTGATTCAAACTGTGATAAACCTGATGTAGTAATTTGAACACAAACTTGGGCATGATGTAATTCTACAATATGAAATTGATTAGAATATGGTAAAAATGATAATTGAACAGATGGAATAATAGATACTTGTTATAAGGCTTATGATGCGGTTACTAGTATCACTGCTGATTGTGTTATAGATAGTGTTGATATGGCTAGTAATACAAAGGCAAATACATGGTTTACTTGATCTAATATTGATTGAGATATAGAATTTGGTAGTATATGGTGAAAAAATTATACATGAGGAAATGCTGCAAGTGCTTGTATTTTTTGATATCATCTACCTACAGATGCTGAACTTGAATATGCTGAAGAATATTTGATAGTAGCTGACTGATGAGCTCCAGATTGTAGAGTATCTGATAACTGGAATTGTGATTGAACTGGTTGGAAACTACATTCTACTACAAATAGTACAAATAATATGGTAGAAAAATTAAAATTACCTTTATCTGGTTTTCGTGATACTGATAGTACTTCATATAAACATCGTGGTTTTCGTATTGCATTATGGTCTTCTACTACTGATATTAATGATGATCAAACAGGTAGATTATTTGGTTCAAGTACAGAGGGAATATGGCGTTCATTTTGGCCTAAAACTTATGCATTTAATGTTCGTTGTATAGAAGATTAGTATATTAAATAATAAAAAAACCTGAAATATTTCAGGTTTTTTTATTTTTAATAATTGTATACATATTGTACATCATCTCTTATTACTAAGAAGTCTGTATCTCAAACTCTTTCCATATTCTGTAAATCATCATCTCAAAGTATTGTAGACAAGCTTTCTAGTTCTGCTATTTGTACATCAAGTAGTTCTTTTTCCATTAATAGAGTCTTTTTTTCAATTTCTAATTCTCTTATATTATAACCTTTTGTAGCATTTACATTTAGTATCCAAACGTAATATAATAATAGTAAAGATATTAATGATAATAATGCAATATAGGTTGATGTGATTCAGAAGTTAAATTTTTCTTTTTCTTTTTTTCTTCTAGAGAAATAGCTTTTTTTAAATTCTTTGTTTGTAATAGTTGAACTCACGTAATAATAAGATTATGGAATATAGATATTAGATTATTTTTTCAGCACATCTAGCTTTAGCGCTTCTACTTCTAGGGTTATCTTTTATTTCTTTATCAGTTGGTATTATTGGTTTTTTTGTTATTAATTTTATACATTTTGTATGTCCACAACTACATATCATATCTCTACATATACAGTCTTTTGTTTCTAGTTTGAATAGTTGTTTTACTATTCTGTCTTCTAGGGAGTGGAAACTTATTACAAATATTTTTCCATTTTTATCTAGTAATTGTATAGCATCTTTTAAACTTGTTTCTAAATTCTCCAGTTCCTTGTTTACTTCTATTCTAATTGCTTGAAATATTCTAGACTTAGTTTTTGGTCATCATGGAATTATTTCACTTAAATCAGTTGTAGTTTTAAACTTTTCTTTTTTTCTTCTTTCTACTATTCTGGCAGATATTTTATTTGATCCTGGTTCTTCTCAATATTTTAAAAATATATTTCTAAGTTCTTGAGCAGTGTATCAATTTACTATATCAGCAGCAGTTTTTCATTTAGTTTTGTCTAACCTCATATCAAGAGGTCATTCTAACATAAAACTAAATCATCTATCAGCTTCATCTAAATGAAGGGAAGATAGTCATAAATCATAGTAGATTCATGTAATTTTTCATATTTTCTGTTTTTCTAATTCTTCTTTTAGGTTTAAAAAGTTGGAATTAATTAATATTACTTCTACTTTTTTATCCTTGTTTACTTTGTCTAATCTAATTTTTGCTAATTCTAAGTTTTTAATATCAGCATCAAATCAGATAAGAGTATCTCATGCATTCATTTTTTCTATAATCTTGCTAGCATGTCATCACATTCATAGGGTAGTGTCTACAATTATGTTTTTTCTATCACTATTTATATTAATTGAATCAACTAATTCATCTAAAAGTACAGAAATATGTCTACTTTCAATGCTTTTTGTATCAGTCATTTCAGTTAATAATGTTAAAAAAATGTTAATTGGTAGATTTTTATACCTATTTATAGCAAAACTATACTCTATTTTTATTCTTTTTTTTCCTTTTGTCAAAATAAGTATTAACAATTAACTAGACAAAATGTCTAAAATGATGTGTGCTATATAAAGCTAAAAAAACAGAGTTTTTAACATTTTATTAACACTTGTCTATATTAAAACAAAGTGTATAATTAGAGTATATATAAAAAACTTGATTTTATTAAAATATTACTAAACTAGTAATAGTTTAATTTAAAATTACAAATAATGATAAAAATAGAAAATTTAAAAGTATGAGTCTGAAAAAAGGAAATTCTTAAGTGAATTAGTCTTGAATTTGAACTTGGAAAAAATTATTGTTTACTCTGAAAAAATTGAAGCGGTAAGTCAACTCTTTCATCTTTTTTAATGTGACATCCTAAATATGAATATAATAGCTGAAAAGTAAGTATAGAAGATAATGATTTGCTTGAAATGAACCCAGAAGAGAGAAGTGCCGCTTGATTATTTTTATCATTTCAAAATGTTCCTGAAATCAAATGAATAAGATTAAGCGAATATTTGAGAACTATTTATAATATTCATTTAAAAAGTTCTAATCCTGATATAAAGGAATTATCACCATTTATATTTAAAAGGTTCATAAACAAATATTTGGAAGAGCTTCACATTGATGAAAAATTTATGGAAAGGGAACTTAATGTTTGATTTTCTGGTTGAGAAAAGAGAAAAATTGAGATTCTTCAAATGAAGCTTATATGACCAAAATATATTATATTAGACGAAATAGATAGTGGACTTGATTTAGATGCTTTTAGAACAATAGCTGAAATGCTAAAAGATCTTAGTAGTAAAGATAATAGTTTAATAATTATTACTCATTATTTCAAAATACTAGAGTATATTAATGTAGACAAAGTGTATGTGATGAAAGATTGAAATATTGTAAAAAATGGTAATAAAGAGTTAATTAAAGAAATAAGTGAAAGTGGTTTTACAAATTTATAAATAATAAAAAAGCCCCTTACGGGGCGCTTTCAGATGAGTATTTCTTATTTAGTTTTTTCAAACCTTCGAGTATCGCTAATGCTATACAAGCGAAGGCTATGTATCTAAACAAATGATGTACATCCAATGATATTATTTTCCATATCTTCCATTCAGGATTGGCCCAAAAGAAATGGACAAATATACCTTTAATTGCATTTTGACCTGTCAATAAGGCCAATAGTGGTATAAATGATAAGGATACTATCACGAAATAAGTACCGAAACTTAAATACTTTGCATATTTATTCACTTTAATTCTCCTTTTAGCAAAATTGCTTATTAAATAATAACTTAAAATTTATATATGTCAAATCAAAAACAACAAACTGTAACCGTATCTGATACCTGGAATTTTCAGGATGATAATATAGTTTATACTAACGAAATAATCAAGTGAATAAATGAAGATGTTGTTAGACAAATCAGTTTGTCTAATAATGAACCAGAATGGCTACTTGAGTCTAGGCTTAAGGCTTTAAAGATATTCAGAGAAAAAGAAATGCCTAAATGGTGACCGGATTTGTCTAAGTTGAATTTAGATGAGATTTATTATTATGCTAAACCAGAATGAGCGGGTGCTAAAAAATCATGGGATGATGTTCCTGAAAATATTAAAAATACATTTGATAGATTAGGTATACCAGAAGCTGAAAAAGAGAGTCTTGCGTGAGTATGAGCACAATATGATAGTGAAGTTGTCTATCATAGCTTAAAACAAGAATTAGTAGATGCTGGTGTTATATTTGATGATACATCTATAGCTGTGAATAAGTATCCTGAATTATTTAAAAAATATTTTACAAAATCTATTCCTCTTAGTGATCATAAGTTTGCTGCACTTCACTACGCTGTTTGGTCAGGTTGAACATTTTTGTATGTCCCAAAAGGTGTAAAAGTAACAGAACCTCTTCAGTCTTATTTTAGAATGAATAAAAAATCAGGTGGACAGTTTGAACATACAATCATTATTATAGAAGATGATGCTGAAGCTCATTATATAGAATGATGTTCTGCTCCTAAATATGATGAAAATTCTTTGCATGCTGGATGAGTAGAAATATTTGTATGAAAAAATGCCAAGATGAGATATTCTTCAGTTGAAAACTGGAGTCTAGATACATATAATTTGAATACAAAAAGAGCTATAGTAGAAGAAAATGCCTACATGGAATGGGTGTGATGAAATATGTGATCAGGAGTCACCATGTTGTACCCATGTAGTGTATTAAAATGAGATAATTCAAAAACAGATATGCTTTGACTAGCTTTTGCAAATGCTAAACAAAATCAAGATATAGGTTCAAAAGTAATTCATATTTGAAAGAATACTTCATCAAATATATTGTCTAAATCATTGTCTAAGTGATGATGAATATCGACATATAGATGATTAATAGATATAAAGCCTAGTGCTGTTTGAGCTGTGTCTAAAATAGATTGTGATGCATTGTTATTAGACAATAAATCAATATCAGATACGGTTCCAAAAATAAACGTTTGAAATAGTGATTCTATAGTTTGACATGAAGCATCAGCTTGAAAAATAAATGAGGAAGAGTTGTTTTATCTTCAGTCTAGATGAATATCTGAGGAGGAAGCAACTGGTATGATAGTAAACGGATTCTTATCACCAATAATGAAGGAATTACCACTTGAATATGCTAGTGAAATGAATGTATTAATTGCTATGGAATTTGAGGGAGGATTTTAAAAAGGCAAAAAGCCAGACAAGCTTTCCTCCTAAGAAGCTTTTACTGTCTGACTTTTAAAATTTTGTTTACTCACTTTTATTTTCTACTTTCGTAAAATGGAGAAACTCTCCATCTATGAAAGCAACAGAAATAGTCATTTCTTTTCTTCCTTTAATAGGAACATCATGACCAAGTAATCCTATTAAAAGTGAATTCTGTTGTTTTTTACAATCTATGTTACCTTGATTATATCCTTTAAGTCGTGCTTCATTTATAGCCTTATTCCTTGATATTCTGTCTATAATAGCAGCTACTATAAATAGTAGTACTATTAAAATATATATGATAGTAAAATCTCTCACTTTATTCTCCAAAAATTTATGGTAAATATATTATAATCACATAAGTATTAATGTCAATTTTAGCTATAAAAAAAGCCAAGCACAGGATAGTGCGAGACTCGGTGATAACTAACTAATTAATGAATAGTTAGTTACAATTATATAAATTCCCATGCATATACTAAATACTGTAAAACAGCATGATTTGTATAGAAAGTGATTTTTTTTCCCAGAAAACATTGTGTTTCTCCTTTTGGTAGTGGAATTATAGTTTATTTTTATTTTTCTCTAATAAAATTTAGAGGTCAATATAATATGTAAAAAAAATAAATGTCAAATATTAAATTAGATAAAAATACTGTTAGATATTTTGAAGATAAAAATATATCAAAAATTAAGATATTTTTTTATGAATCATGATGTAGCTGAACAAAAGTAGATATTAGTGATGATTTTAAAATTGATGATAATTTAGTACAAGTAGAAACAGATTATCTTTTTGATTTATATATAGAAAAAAAAGATCAAGATAAGTTTATGGATTGCAATATCACTAGAACCGTAAAAGCTGATCATACATGAAAAGAAAAGATACGTTATATATTTTCTAATGAAAAAGTAAAAGATAGATGTGGATGTGGTAGTAGTTTTAGTTTTGATAAAAAAGAAATTAAAATAGACTTGAGTAAATTAAAGGATATGAAGCTTAATATTAAAACTAAATAAAAATGAAAATTACAAAAAATTGATTTTATAAACTATCTGAATTTAAGGCAAGTGAAATCTTCATTGAAGATAATTTAATTGTAGCTATTTTTGATGATTTAAATGAGAATTTAAATATAGAAATCTGAGAAAATTCTAGAGTAGAGTTTTACTCACTTATAGAAAAAATAGATGATTTAAATATAAATTTTTTACAAAAAAAAGAGTCATCTATTCTTCAAGTTAGATGTTTATTATTATCAAAAGATTCTAATAAAATAAAAACTAGGATATATTCTGAATTATGAGCCTCTAAAACAAAATCTGATATTCAAATTATTTCCATTATTTGAAATAATTGAGAAGTAGATTTGGATTGAATAATTCAAATAAATGAAAATATTGAGAAGGTAGATTGAAATTTAAATGAAGAAAATTTATTTTTAGGGAATAGTTGAAAAGTTAATTGAATACCAACACTTTTAGTAAGAAGTGATGATGTAAAAGCATCTCATGCATGTAAAATGGAAAGAATAAGCGATGATAAACTGTTTTATTTAAGATCTAGATGAGTAGGTAAGGAAAATGCACTTTCAATGATGATAGAAGCAAAAATAAAGGGGTTATTTTCATGTATTTCTATGCTTGATAATGAGTTTTATGAAAAATTGCTTGATAATATATTAAAAAAGATAAAATAGATTAATTACTAAATATATTAAAATTAATAAAAAAAAATGGATATTAAAAAAGACTTTCCTATATTTCAAAACAATAAAGATTTAATATTTTTTGATTCAACATCATCGACACAAAAACCAAGTTATGTTATAGATGGAATAAAGGATTACCTAGAAAATAGTTATTCAAATATTCATAGATGAATGTATGATATAGCATGAATTTCTGAAGAATTGTATGATAATTCAAAAAAGAAAGTTGCAGAACTTATATGAGCGGAATCTTACAAAGAAGTTATATATACATATAATTCTACGTATGCTTCAAATCTATTAGTTTGATCACTTAGATTAACATGAAAATTAAAAGCTGGAGATAAAGTATTATTAAGTATTGTTGAACATCATGCTAATATAGTTCCATGGCTTATATTAAAAGATGAAATAGGTATAGATATAGATTATGTAGATGTGGATGAAAATTTTAATTTAGATTTAGAGGATTTTAACAAAAAATATGATGAGAGTGTAAAAGTAATTTCTTTTACTCATGTTTCTAATATTACTGGACAAGTTTTTGATTTAGAAAAAATTTGAGAACTTAAAAGGGCAGATACATTATTTATTATTGATGCATCTCAAAGTGTTCCTCATTTCAAAATAGATGTAAAAAAATTAAATGCTGATTTCATATTTTTTACATGACATAAAATAATGGCAGATTCAGGTATTTGAGTATTATGGTGAAAAACTGAACTATTAAATGAGTTAAAGCCAGTATTTTCTGGATGATGATCTATATCAAAAGTAGAAGAAACATGTTTTATAGATGGGAAATTACCTTATAAATTTGAACCTGGTACTCCTAATCTTACATGAGCTGTTAGTTTATTAAAGGCCTTGGAGTATATAGATAGTATTTGATGATTTGAAAAAGTAGAGGAAATAGAAAAGGACTTAGTAGAGTATACATTAAAAAAAATAAATGATAGAGCTTATATTAAACTTATTTGAAGTAATAGTTCAGAAAATAGAGTCTGAGTTTTTGCATTTACATTATCAAATATACATTCAGATGATATAGCAGATGCTATGGCAGAAGAAAATATATGTATTAGGTCTGGTTTACATTGTGCTCATCCTTTTTTGAACAAATTATGACTAAATCATTCATCTAGAATGAGTTTGTATATTTATAATACACATGAAGATATTGATAAGTTTTTTGAAGTTTTAGATGATGCTAGCAAATACTAAAACTATTTGAGTTTTACTAATAAAGTCTTATATTTAATTAATATATTTTTTTACAAAAAATTATGAAAAAGAAAACAAAATTAATAACAATTGCTGTACTATCAGTATTAGCTACATTTAATGCATTTTATTTGAGCTATGATTGGATTTTTACAGTTGATGAAGCTTCTAGTTTATATTTTTTAGCAACTGAATCTACTGCAGTAGGTTGAAGTTTTTGCGATATTAATGAAACATTATCATGTAGTGCTGTATTATCTCATCCTTTATCACAAATATATTGAATTCCTTTTCCTTTGATAGCTTTATTTGTATATCCAATTATTTTATTAGTTACAATACTTGGTATATTAAAAAAATATAAATATGTATTTAAAACTTTGGCTTTAATGTCTGTTGGTTGAATAATGTTTAATGGTTATTTTATATATCAAGAAACATTTAATATTTGAGCATTTTGTCCACTATGTTTAATATGTAGTGCTATAATACTTACTATATTTGGATTATCGGTAACTGAAGTAAAAAAGGAATGTATAAAAAATAAGAAAAAATAATATGTATAATGAAATGATAACTTACTATTCAAAGAATCCATTTAATAAATTTGAAATGGAGGATCATACAATAAGTTATTTTGAAGATAATGAAACGTGTTGAGATGCATTGATAGTATTTCTAAAGATAAAAGATAATATAATAGAAAATTGGAGTTTTACATGAGATACTGCTATTATTACAACTGCTTGTTGATGAGTATTTGGAGAGAGTATTATTTGAATGACTTTGGAAGAAGTATTAAAATTTGATTATAAATACATTGTAGAATTAATAGGAGAGGAAGTAAGTAATAGAAGAAAAAAAGCTTCTGTACTAGCTCTTTTGACTACTAGAAACGCTATTCATAAGTATTTAGATGACTGAATAGTTGATGATTTTGATAATGTGATAGAATAATAGAATTTAATTATAATAAATGCTTAAACTTTCAAAAAAATGATGATATGCTCTAAAGGCTGTATTGTATATAGCTGAAAGAGAAACAGAATTAATAAAAATAGTAGATATTTCGAGAGAATTATCTATATCTGAATCATTACTTAGAAGAATTATTTCTGATTTAGAGAGAACAAATATATTAAGTACTATAAAGGGAAGATCATGAGGTGTAAAATTATGAGAGGGGACTAATAAAATATCTATATATGATATACTTAGCTCTGTATGAGAAGAACTATGAATAACTGATTGTACTAAGTGATTGATATGTGATAATAGTGATGTTTGTAGTACAACATTATTACTATGAAATTTACAAAAAAGCTTTAATTGAATACTCAAACTTCAAACTTTGGATAAAATAATCAAATAAAAAAGAACTCTTTAAAAGAGTTCTTTTTTATTTGATTATTTTTCTTCATCAGTATTCATATCTATTCTAATTGAAGGTCACATTGCATTACAGATAAATACAGAATTTATATATTTACCTTTAGATCATGCAGGTTTTACTTCGTTAATAGTTTTTAAGAAGTGTTCTAAATTAGCTTCTAATTTTTCAGCTCCGAATGAAAGTTTACCAAAAAATGAATGAACATTACCTTGTTTATCAGTTTTGAATTCAAATTTTCAAGCAGAAATTTCTTTTATAGCAGATACTAAATCAGGAGTAACTGTTCCAGCTTTAGGGTTAGGCATTAAACCTTTTGGTCCTAAAACTCTAGCTATTTTACCTAAATGTCTCATCATAGTAGGAGTAGCAACACAAACATCAAAATCTAATCATTGATTACCTTTATCGATATTATCGATTAATTCTTCTCAACCAGCTATCATTGCTCCAGCAGCTTTAAGTTCATCAGCATTTCCATCTGTAAAAGCACAAACTTTTGAAACTTTACCTGAACCATTTGGTAGAGAAATAGTAGTTCTGATTATTTGATCAGCATGTTTTGTATCCAAGTTTAAATTTAAATGAATTTCAACCGTAGGATCAAATTTAACTGTATTAGTTTTTTCTAATAGTTCTACAGCTTCTTTTACTGAATAAGCCATTTCTGAGTTAAGTAACTCAACAGCTTTATTATATTTTTTACCTCTTGCCATTATATAATTTTTAAAAAATAAAGGTTTTAACGACATAACTTAGTCATGTCTTCCTTAATAGGTGGGCAGATTATATATAAAAAAAAGAAAAAGTAAAATGTTTTATTTTTTAACTTTTTCAACTGGGTCATATCATCATTTATTCCATGGCATACATCTACTGATTCTAAGTATTCATTTAAAAGAACCTATAATTGCTCATTTTTTTTCTATTGATTCAATCATATATTCGCTACAAGTAGGAATATGTTTACAGTAGGGAGTGTTGTTTCTTGATTTTGCCCATAGTGAGTGATCAGGGGATAGAATAAGCTGATAAGTTTTGACTGTTTTTATTAATATGTTTTGAATAATATTATGCTGCTTCTTGCTCATCTTTAGAATTATTAATATTTTTATTTGATAATATTTTATTTAATCTAGAAGCATAAGCAATATTAATTTCTATTAAAAGTAAGCTAACTCCCTCTTGACCTTTTTCAATTAAGTACTTAACAGAGTTTGATACTCATAATTGAGGAGTATATGACATAGTTTCTTCTCAAAATAATTTTCAATTATTTACTTTATCAGATTTGATTCATACTATTTTATTATATTCATCTATATAAAATTCTGCTTTATAAGTTTCTTGAAGGGCACATCAATGTACAATTCAGTCTTGAGTTTGATTCATTTATTAAAATTTTAAGATATAAAAAAATAAGAACTAGTAAAAACTAATTCTTATTTAACAAAATTTATAACATTTGAGAATACAGCTGGATTTGAAATTGCTAAATTTGATAATACTTTTCTGTTTAATACAACTTTTTTCTTGTATAGAGCATTAATAAATTTTGAGTAAGTCATTCCATTTTCTCTAGCAGCAATATTGATTCTTACTGTCCAAAGTTTTCTAAATT